>Ga0105355_10000420_pt1 | contig 38483 bp, 36 predicted proteins | sample GOMGulsemesocosm_2_FD_83508 | JGI IMG/M metagenome (GOLD analysis project Ga0105355, IMG submission 83508) | Methane-oxidizing microbial communities from mesocosms in the Gulf of Mexico - GOM9C Gulf of Mexico | ecosystem: Environmental > Aquatic > Marine > Cold seeps | place: Gulf of Mexico...
AAGCTAAGCAGCCCTGTAGTAATAATTTTAAGATATTTCATCTGTAACACTACCATCAAGTAAATTATATTTTTTTAAGTAACCTCTCAGTTGATGATAGGTAAGTTCAAGTGCTTGGGCGGTTTTCTTTTGATTATATTGGCAATGTGCTAACGCTGACTTAATCAGTTCAACTTCATAGTTTTGTGATAATGATTTTAGCGATTGCGGGAAACTGGTGCTACTAACAGTGAGTGGTACGCTTGTTTTTGTGATATTTTCACCATCAATAAGATTGTTTTCTGAGCTATCAGGTTGTTGAATACTGTTATCAGGGGAGGGCGTTGTAACAGTTGATTGTACTAGTACTCTATCTGATGTTTTAATAGACTGAGTTGGCCTGAAAGGTGATTCAAAAGGATCAATAATTAACTCATGCACAGGTAAATGAGGATTATTACAGCGATAAACACTGCGTTCGATTACATTTTTCAATTCTCGAATATTACCCGGCCAAGGGTATTCTAACATCGCCCGTTTAGCTTTTTCAGTAAAACCACTAAACAACTCAAACTCTAACTCTCGCGCCATATTAATAGCAAAATTCTCTGCTAACATGAGAATGTCGTCAAGGCGCTCTCTTAATGGCGGTAAAGTAATAACATCAAAGGCTAACCGGTCAAGTAAATCGGCTCTAAATTGGCCTGAAGCGGCTAAGGTAGGTAAATCTTCATTGGTTGCGGCAATTAAACGTACGTCGGAGGTAATTGTACGAGAACCACCAACACGTTCAAATTCTCCGTACTCAACAACACGTAATAATTTTTCTTGAATTAACCCAGATGTATTAGCAATTTCATCTAAAAAAAGTGTGCCATTATCAGCTCGTTCAAACCGGCCTTCGTGGCGTTTATTTGCGCCAGTAAAGGCACCTGAGTCATAACCAAAGAGTTCTGTTTCAAGTAAGTTTTCATTAAGTGCGGCACAATTTAATTTTAAATAATTTTGCTCCCAACGTTTTGAAAGGTAGTGTAAACGAGCCGCAACTAACTCTTTACCTGTACCACGCTCACCAATAATTAATACCGGCTTACTTAATGGCGCAATTTGTGAAATTTGCTCTAATACTTCTAAAAAGCTATTAGATTGACCAAGAAGGTTATCTTGTTTATTGAAGCGTGCCATGGTTTGACCTAATTATGATACCAATTTTATTTATTTCCAATGTGGAAATAACTAAATAGACTTGGTATTAGTTAATTTCACTAACAAATAGTGTATTTTATTAATCGACGATATAATAGTGTTTTTTAAATATTAAATAAATTCAGTAAAAACAGTTTGTTAAGATATTTTGTCACGTTGGCGTAAAACATGAATAGCATAGAGTATAAATTTAACACCAAATTTATACTCGTTTTTATTAAATTTGAATGAAATATTATTAATTTGAACCGTAAGTAAGAGCGTTAATTAAAAATAAGAGGAAGTCGTTATGGGTATTTTTTCAAGGTTTACCGATATTATCAATTCTAATATTAATAATTTATTAGATAAAGCTGAAGATCCTGCCAAAATGGTACGTTTGATTATTCAAGAGATGGAAGATACCTTAGTTGAGGTGCGTTCAAGTTCAGCTAAAACGTTAGCAGATAAAAAAGAACTTACTCGCCGAGTGGAACGTTTTGAAAATGAAGCACGTCAATGGCAAGAAAAAGCGGAGCTAGCGTTAAGTAAGGACCGAGAAGATCTAGCGCGTGCAGCTTTAGTAGAAAAGAAAAAAAGTAACGACAGTGCACAAGCGATATTACAAGACTTAATGCATACTGAAGAACATATAAGTAAGCTTCAGGATGAAATCTCGCAATTGCAAGACAAGTTAGCCGATGCAAAAGCAAGACAAAAAACTATTATCATGCGAGAAAAAACAGTTAATTCTCGTTTAAAAGTTAAGAAGAATATTGATAGCAATAAAGTTGATGATGCATTAAGCCGTTTTGACCGTTATGAGCGAAAAATTGATGATATTGAGGGGCAAGTTGAATCGTATGATTTAGGTAGTAAATCTTTAGCGGATGAAATTGCTGAACTTGAATCAGACGAGAAAGTGGATGATGAATTAGCGTCATTAAAAACAAAAATGAAAAATAAATAGCATTAAAGTTATGAGTCGTCAGTAGTTCAGTACTGAGTTTTGCAGGTTGTTGGGTAAACTTAAGCGCTCAGTATCGAAGAAAAATATTAAGGGGAATATTGTGGAAGAGCTTATTATGGCACCTGTCATTATTTTTATGGTTATAGTTGCACCAATTTGGTTGGTACTTCATTACCGTAGTAAGGGACAAGTTAGCCAAGGACTTAGTGAAGAAGAGTATATCCAGTTATCTGAGTTGTCAGAGACGGCAGACAAAATGGCTGATCGTATAAAAACCCTTGAAGCTATTTTAGACGTGGAGACTCCTGATTGGAGACATAAGTTATGATTAGGGGCCGAGGAGAGCTATATCGTAATCCAAGCAATGGAAGAATAGCAGGTGTTTGTGCCGGTATCGCCGATTACTTTGGTTGGGAAACCTGGTTAGTAAGAATCTTGGTAGTGTCAGGTGTATTGTTTGGTATGCCCTTTTTAATATTAGGTTACATTGCTGCTTGGTTTATCCTAGATATAAACCCTAAAGGGGAAGTTAAGCACAGTAAATATCACAGAGCTAGAACATCCACTTATTCACAAGGTGAAAGTGCAACTCAGCATGATGAATATGAACAAATGAATGAATCTATTAAAGTTAAAGCTAGAATATGGCAATCAGGTGAGCCACCAAAGCAGGCTTTTCATGATATCCGCCGTAAATTTTCTTCGTTAGAAAAGCAGCTACAAGGCATTGAACAATATGTAACCTCATCAGAGTTCACTGTGGCAAGAGAGATAAATAAACTATAACAAGTTGCGCGCCAACCCAGGATGGACAGATGTGATGGCGCACTTAGATTAGTGATGTGATCACCAAGGTAAACTTATACCCAAGTCACTTCAAAATACGAGTTTCAAGATTCCTGAGCGAATCATGATCAAGGCGCATCTTTTTATTCATGGTTGCTCAGCAGAATATGCTCCTGCATTTCGAAGTAACTTGGTATAGGGCTATTATTTCTTTAAAAAAATCATTACCATCAAACTATTCAATTATTAAGCTCTTTAAAATTTAGTTAAGAAAAACATGGCAATTATTAAAAAACAGCGATTAGATAAATTAAAGAATAAAGCTAGTGAATTATTGAACCGTAGCCTAGATCAACACATTAATTTAGCCGTTACGGGGTTAAGTCGAAGTGGCAAAACCGCATTTATAACCTCACTTGTTAATCAATTAATCAATGAAGGTAACAGTAGTCAATTAAGTTTTTTTGATCCCGTTCATCATGGTAATTTTATTGCGGCGAAAAGGGTTCCGCAAAAAAATCTATCTACCCCTCGCTTTGATTATGACAAAGCAATCTTATCACTTACCAGTGAAATTCCCTCGTGGCCTGAGCCTACTCATGGTATTAGTGAATTACGGTTAGCTATTCGTTACCAACCGAAAAGGTCATTATTGAAATATGCCACAGATATGGCAACTTTAACGTTAGATATTACTGATTATCCAGGAGAGTGGTTGCTTGATTTGCCTATGCTCAATCAAACTTACGAACAATGGTCAGAGCAAACTCAAGCATTATTATCAGTCCCACCACGTGACAAACTTTCTCAAGATTTTTTAACTAAAGTAGGAAAAATTGATCCCTTTAATGCAGCGGATGAAGAGCTATTAACGCAATTGTCAAAAGAATATACCGAGTTATTACATACTTTTCGTTATGACTTAGGGTTATCTGTGATTCAACCAGGACGATTTATTTTGCCTGCAGAGTTGGCTGGCGCTCCTATTTTAGAATTCTTTCCATTTCCAAATTTAAATGAAATTGATGGTAATGATTATCAAAATGCCAGTGATGATAGTTTCATTGGTATGCTCAGATCTAGATATATTGAGTATAAAGAACAAGTGGTTAAGGTGTTCTATCAACAGCACTTTTTACGCTTTGATCGACAAATTGTTTTAGCTGATTGTTTAACACCACTTAATGCGTGTTCAGACAATAGTGGTTCAGAGAGCTTTGCCGATTTGCAGCTAGCGATTGATATGATCTTAGAAAGTTATAGCTATGGTAAGTCTGGGTTATTTTCTCGATTATTTTCACCAAAAATAGATAAGTTATTATTCGCAGCAACCAAAGCCGATCATGTTACTGCTGAGCAGCATGCCCCAATGGTTTCTTTATTAAATCAGCTTATTTATCAAAGTAAACATAACCTTAACTATGAAGCTATTGAAATGAAAACGCTTGCTATCGCTGCAGTAAAAAGTACTACATCGGGTAAAATGCTACACAAAGGGCAAAAAATATCGGTTATTCAAGGCAATACTTTACCTAAGGGAAAAGAGTCGACAGAAAAAATTACGCTTTTCCCCGGCGCGGTTCCTGACAATTTACCTGAAAAAAACTATTGGCAGCAAAGTGCTTTCAATTTTATTAACTTTTTACCCATCACGGGTATGGAAAAATATAAACCTTTGCCTCATATTCGTATGGATCAAGTATTACAATTCTTATTGGCGGATAAAATGATATGAATAAAGGTAATAACAAAACAGATGACAAAAGCCATCAACAGCAACAAATATTGTTTTCTGATAATGAATTATTAAATGAACAAGTTACTGATGAAGTAATGGGAAGCAAAGATGGCGAACAAGTGATATTTGATAATCAGGATTATTTACCAATAGATGAAAACAAGGAATTACCCGTACTATTGAATGAACAAACATTTGAACAAAGTATGGCGGGAAATAAATCTAAACCACGTTGGTTATGGCGTATAGCATTAACGTTACTTGCTGGTGTTATTGGTGTTGAAACCATTGACTTTTTTATGACAGGTTTTGTTAACTCTCCAATTATTACCAGTGTCTATGCCGTTATATTATCCTGTTTAGTGGTACTTGCTTCTTCAAGTGTATTTAGTGAATGGTCAACCTTACGACAATTTAAACGCAGAGAAAAATTAAAACAGCAAGCTTATGAATTATTCTCGCATAACCAGTTAGCTAAAGATATTACCCCATTTGATGTAAAAATCTTTTGTCAAAAGGTGAGTGAAAATTTGCCTTGTGATCTCGTTTCAGAGCAAGAGGAAGCGTGGCAAGATGCGCTAAATGCACAATATAGTGACAGTGAGTTGTTGCAACTCTATTCACGTTTGGTGCTTACTAAGGTTGATGAGAAAGCAATGGCTGAAATTGCCAAGTTTTCAACAGAGGCCGTCGTTTTAGTTGCACTTAGCCCTGTGGCAATAATAGATATGTTAATTATTTTATGGCGCAATCTACGTATGATTAATAAAGTTGCGCTCTTGTATGGTATAAAACTTGGATATTGGAGCCGGATAAAGCTGATCAGGCAGGTGTTCGTAAACATGGTTTATGCTGGCGCTAGTGAGCTTATTACTGATTTTGGCTCGGATATGATTGGCGCTGATTTACTCGGTAAACTGTCTGGACGATTGGCTCAAGGGTTAGGGGCTGGTATGTTAACAGCTCGCTTAGGTGTTAAAACGATGCAGTTATGCCGTCCTATTCCTTTTGAAGATAAACCTAAGTTGGCTCATGTTAGAAAGGAGATGTTAAGTACTATCAAGGGGTTACTCAATGGTACAAACTAAAATCAGAAGATATCCTTTCCTTAGGGTTTTTTATTGTAAAAATTAGTTTACAATAGTTTTTTTATTTGACCTAATATACTAATTCATTACTTCAATTGGTATTAGCTAGAAGGGCTTCTTGCATGCGTTTGGAAATTACTTGTCATGACCGTGTTGGTATGGGGCAAAAAATATTAGGTATTTTTACTGAACACAGTATAAATGTTCGTGGTATTGAATTTAAACAGTCCGGCAGAATTTTCATCAATACTCCCGGTTTAGAATTCTCAGATCTACAAACCTTTATGCCTCAATTACGTTTACTTGAAGGTGTTGAAGATGTAAGAACCGCTCCTTATATGCCTTCTGAGCGTGAACGTAATGAATTAGTTACATTAATTAAAACCTTCCCAGACCCTTTTATTTCTATTGATGTTAAGGGTAATATTCGTATTGTCAATAATATTGCGTCTTCAATTATGGGATGTAATGAAGATACTGTTAAAGGACAGCATATTAGTCAATGGCTTAAAGGTTTTAACTTTACCCGATGGTTGGATAACACTGATGTATTTGCACAAACTCGTCGTTTAAAGTTCCAAGGAGAAGATTTTGTTGCCGATATTATGCCTATTAATGTTGCCAATGAAAGTGATGGTAGTATAGAGGAAAATAAGCATGTTTTGGCTGGAGCAGTGCTTATTCTTAAGTCTGAAGCACGACTTGGTCAACAAATTAATGCTTTTAAAGAACCCAATGAAAATACTTTCACAGGTATACAAGCTAGCAGTAGCGGTATGCGTAAAGTTATTCGTGAAGCTAAACGTATGTCCCAACTTGATGCATCTATTTTAATTATAGGTGAAACGGGTACAGGTAAAGAGCTCCTAGCCCGTGCATGTCATGCTGCTAGTGAACGAGCAGAACAACCCTTTATGACGCTTAATTGCGCAGCCTTACCTGACGATGTTGCTGAATCAGAATTATTTGGTGTTGGTGAGAAAGATCAAGAAGAAAGTAAGCGTGGTATTTTTGAACTTGCTGATGGCGGTAGTGTTTTTCTTGATGAAGTGGGCGAAATGTCGACTAAATTACAAAGTAAGCTTTTACGTGTCATTCAAAATGGCAGTTTCAGGCGCGTTGACTCAGAGCTAGAAGTTACGGTAAACGTGCGCATTATTAGTTCTACCAATAAAGATTTACTAAACTTAGTTTCGCTTGGTGAGTTTAGAGAAGATCTCTATTATCGCTTGAATGTATTTGGCTTGAATATTCCCCCTCTAAGAGAACGACGCAGTGATATTCTCCCCTTAACTGAATCTTTTATTGTTCATGCGGGTCAGCAAATAGGCAGATATAATTTAAAACTAACACCAGAATGTCGTGACTTTATTGAACATTATCCGTGGCCAGGCAATGTCAGACAATTAGAAAACGTATTAACAAGATCTGCTTCATTACTTGAAGGGACTGAAATAGAAATAGAACATTTACAGCTTCCCGCTTATACCCGTGAACATGGTTATTTAGAACAAGAATTTGAAGGCACATTAGATGCGGCAGTTAAAAACTTTGAAGCTGATTTATTACGTAAGCTTTATCCTGCTTATCCAAGTACTAGACAATTAGCGAAAAAACTTGGTTTAAGCCACACCGCAATAGCAAATAAATTGCGAGAGTATGATATTAATAAGAAAACAATCAAAATATAATCAATATACTCAAACCACTTCAAGATGCAGCATTCAGCTGAAATTAGAAACGCCTTTAGGCAAGGCATTGATTGAAGAAAATGGTTACTCCCTTGACCAAATTAATAACGCAGTATAAAGCGTTTCTAAACCAGCCTTCTAGGAACGACTGAGCAAAACATGCTCATCGTTGCATCTATTTTTAAGTTAACAACCATTAATAAAAAGATGCGCCTTGATCAAGATTTCCTCAGACGTCCTGAAACTCGCATCTTAAGGTGGCTTGGGTATAAATATCCTTTTTTGTCAAATCTAATGAATGCGCAAAGAACTCATTTATTAACGTCCATTGCGTATAGTTTCCTTTAAACTGAGCCATTCAGTTCAAAGGAAACTCCTTTTCACTCGCTTTCATAAGTGGAAAAATTTATGTAAAGAATTTTTTCCACAGCTAATTACTTTCTCTTTTCTGATTACTTGAGGCTTGAAGCTAAACCCGTAGAATTAGGACATATACCCAGGCCAATTCAATATGCTGGACTTAGCTGGACTTAGCTGGACTTAGCTGGACTTAGCTGGAATTAGAGTCGCCTTTAAGCCTTTTAATTCTCGCTAAGTGGTGCATTCATTAATTCAATTGGTATTATTGACCATTATAGGAATAATATGAAACTTTACGGTTATTGGCGTTCGACCGCAGCTTACAGAGTGCGAATTGCTTTGCATCTTAAAGGGATTAGTTACGACAGTATTTCAGTACATTTAGTTAAAAATGGCGGTGAGCAACATCATGAAAATTATGTTGATATCAACCCAAATCATTTAGTGCCGACCTTAATTGATGGTGATTTTTCTCTGCATCAATCATTGGCAATTATTGATTATCTAGAGACAACACATTTTGGTTTGTCTTTATATCCTGAAAACGTGCAAGCTCGTGCTAAAGTACAGGCATTAGCATTGGATATAGCTTGTGAAATTCACCCACTGAATAACTTACGTGTTCAGCAATATTTAGTCACAGATCTTAATGTAAAAAATGAGGCTAAAGTGGCGTGGGTTGATCATTGGATGACTATCGGCTTTAATGCCATTGAAAAGCAATTAGTACAGAGTGCGGGGTGTTATTGTTTTCAAGATCAAATAACCGTAGCTGATATTTGTTTGGTCGCACAGGTATATAATGCTATTCGCTTTAATGTTGATATGAGTGCGTATCCATATATCAATAGAGTAGTAGATAATTGCAATAAGCTTGAAGCTTTTCAGCTTGCATTACCTGAAAATCAAGAAGATGCGCAGTCATAATTATAAATAAATAGAAATAAAAAAGAGAGCATTATACTCTCTTTTTATTTCTTAATTATTTATTAGCCTATTAAAGCTAATGCAATATTCTTGCGCGGATAGTGCCATCAATTGCTTTTAATGCTTTAAGTGCTTGAGCGCTATCAGCAGATTCAATATCAATAACTACATAACCAATTTTATCATCAGTTTGTAAATACTGAGCAGCAATGTTAACACCGTGTTCAGCAAACGCTTGGTTAATTTTTGTCAATACACCCGGTTGGTTGTGATGGATGTGCAGTAATCGACTAGCATTCACGTGCTCAGGTAGTGATACTTGAGGGAAGTTAACGGCTGATAAGCTTGAGCCATTGTCAGAATACTTTGCTAATTTACTTGCTACTTCCAAGCCAATATTTTCTTGAGCTTCTTTAGTACTACCGCCAATATGCGGTGTTAAAATAACATTATCAAAACCACGTAATGGTGATACAAATTCATCATCATTACCCTTTGGCTCAACAGGGAATACGTCGATGGCAGCACCCGCTAGTTTCTTCTGAGATAACGCTTCTGCTAACGCATCAATATCAACGACTGTTCCACGAGAAGCGTTGATAAATATTGCCCCGGACTTCATAGCGTCAAATTGAGCTGAACCAATCATGTATTGTGTTTGAGGTGTTTCTGGTACATGTAAGCTCACAACGTCGGCTTCGCCAAGTAATGCATTTAATGAGGCTGCTTGACTAGCATTACCTAAAGGTAACTTAGTTTCAATATCGTAAAAACGTACGCGCATTCCTAACGTTTCTGCCAAAATACCAAGTTGTGTACCGATATGGCCGTAACCAATAATGCCTAACGTTTTACCGCGTGCTTCTACTGAGCCAACTGCTGATTTAAGCCATTCTCCACGGTGTGCTTTAGCACTTTTTTCAGGAATACCGCGTAGTAGTAATAAGGTTTCCCCTAGTACTAATTCTGCAACCGAGCGAGTATTTGAAAACGGCGCATTAAAGACAGGGATACCGAATTCTTGTGCTGCAATAGTATCAACTTGATTGGTACCAATACAAAAGCAACCAATAGCCACTAATTTGTTAGCATGGCTTAATACTTTAGCATTTAATTGAGTACGCGAACGAATACCAATAAAGTGTACGTTGGCAATTTTTTCAATTAAATCAGACTCACTGAGTGAGGTTTTAATATACTCGATATTCGAGTAGCCTTTCGCTGTAAGCTCTTCAAGGGCACTTTGATGTACACCTTCAAGTAATAAAATCTTAATTTTGTCTTTTGCTAATGAATTTTTATTTGTAGTCATAAGGGGTCGCTTCGCTCGTTAAGGTAACACTTATATTTTTGGATACGTATATATTAGCCATGTTGCAGCAAAATCGTAATGCGTTTGGATGGCTAGATATCTATAATTCAAATAAGATAACATATAGTGTATAGACTCTAAAGTACTTATTTAGTCTAAACGGATAAAAATGCCACTTAGCTAGATGAATATACACAGGTATATGTTTTTTAATTATATTAGAGGCTGTTGAACTTTTGCGGTTAAATTTTATTCGAGATAAAAACGCTTTAATCGCGGCGAGTAGTGTGTAGCCTAGCACTCTAAGCAAATATTACTCAACAAAGAATAAAGTACTTTCAGCCGAATCCTTCGGACAGCGTTTGTTGGTCATTTTTACTACGTTATCGCCTTCTTATGTGGAATAGCCACATAAGAAGGCTCTATCTTGTATAAATACCCAATTAATCGCTGTAAAAACAATCTCGAAAGTTCAACAGCCCCTGGATTGCTATTCAATTATGCGGACATCTGATTTTGTTCCTAAAATCAGTACATCAGCACCACGTTGTGCAAATAAGCCATTTGTTACTACGCCAACTATTGCATTAATATCTGCTTCTAATTTTTTTGGATCTATAATTGATAAGTTGTGTACATCCAGAATAACATTACCATTATCGGTAATTACACCTTGACGATATTCAGGATCACCGCCTAGTTTAACTAATTCACGAGCAACATAACTACGCGCCATAGGAATTACTTCAACAGGTAAGGGGAAATTACCCAGTATTTCAACTTGTTTAGAGTCATCAGCAATACAGATAAATTTATTAGCAACAGCGGCGACTATTTTTTCACGGGTTAGCGCTGCACCACCACCTTTTATCATGCTCATATACTTAGTTATTTCATCTGCGCCATCAACATAAACATCTAAAATATCAACATTGTTTAAATCAAACACTTCAATACCATGGGCTTTTAAGCGTTTGCTTGATTCTTCAGAGCTAGAAACAGCACCTTCAATTTTGTTTTTAATTGTCGCTAAGGCATCAATAAAATGATTTACGGTTGAGCCTGTACCTACGCCGACAATAGTGTCATTTTCAATATATTCTAATGCTTTAATTGCTGCTGCTTTTTTCATCTCATCTTGAGTCATTAGTTTGCCTTAAAGAATATTATTTATGACTGGAATTAATGGGATGGATTATAGCAGTAGCGTTTAAAAAAAACATTAAGTGTTATCGGGGAAGTTTAGATTTTATCAACATTGTGTAATACCAATATCATTAAGTTTGTGGCCTTGTTGTGCGTAGGAAAAATATTTCAGGGCAAGGCGCTCGATTGAGAAATAGCTGGCTATTAGGATTGAGAGTGGTATTTCCTACAAGAATAGTATTAAGTTGGGGAAATTGTTTCAGTTTTCAGGTTACCCCAATTATTTGCATTCTATAGTGCGAGTTGGTGTGATTATTCTTGGTAGTGGGATATCCCAAGCTTCATGAGGCACTTGTGTTATTTGTTGACAATCGTGAGCAACCCCAATAATCGAAGGACTATATTGTGCGTCTTGGACATAATTTTCATACCAATTGGCTAAGGTTCTATCGTAATAGCCTCCACCCATTCCAATCCTTGCTCCAGTACTGTCAAAGGCAACTAAAGGAGTAAAAATAATATCTAGTTGCTGGATCGGTTTGATATATCTAACATCTAACTTAGGTTCTTCAATCTTATATCTGTTAATAGCCATGATTGAGTTATTGTCATAACGTAAAAATAATAAATGTCCTTTTGAAAAAGGATGAACAACCGGTAAATAAATATGTTTGTTTTGTTGCCAACACCAATGAATAAAGGGCTGAAGATCTAATTCACCGTTATTAGCCAAATATAAGGCAATGTGTTCAGCTTCTGTTACAACTATATCGTTTTGTAATCTTAGCAGTAATGCTTCGGCAGCTGTTTTTTGAAACGAGGCGGTAAGTGATTTTCTTTTGGTACGTAATATTTGTCTAATTGAGGCTCTAGTGTTGTGTTCAGTAGGTATTAATAGAGGCTTGGTCATTATTTTACTCAATAGAAAATAAAGGTGGGTGTGTTGAAACCCCACCTAATGTTAATCAAGTGCTAATTAAGCATTACTAGTTGACGCGGTTGTTGTAGTTGAGGTATTAGCGGGTTCATCATCTTCAGATAAGTTTTCCCAAAATCTTGATTTAAAACCTAATAATAAAATAACTAAACCAATACCAATACTAAATAAGCTAATTTGAATATACAGTGAAGGTATTTGTGAGACATTGCTTGGATCATAATTACCGGCTAATAAACCTGAGATGATATTACCAATAGAGTAAGTCAAAACAAAAATGCCCATCATTTGTCCGGCAAAGCGTTTAGGAGACAATTTACTCACAGCGCTTAATGCAACAGGGCTTAAACATAACTCACCAACGGTATGTAAAAAGTAGGTTGCTACTAACCAATACGGGGCTACTTTCATTCCTGAAGCAGCATGCTGGGCAGCAAAGAACATAACAATAAAGCCACTTGCCATAATAATTAAACCTACAGCACACTTTATCCCATAAGATGGACTAACAAGCCTCTTTCCTAAGTTAATCCATAACGCGGCAAAGAAAGGAGATAACAAGACAATAAAGAATGCATTTAATGATTGGAACCAGCCTGTGGGAATTTCAAATGTACCGACAATACGATCAGTATAATCGCGAGTAAATAAGTTCATGGAGGAACCAGCTTGTTCAAAACCAGACCAAAAACAAGCAGAAGCGACACAAATAATTAATAGCGCGATTAATTTTTTCTTTTCCACAACCGATAATGAACTGAAGAAATAAATGGCCGAATAGTAAATCACGAAAATAGCAGAAAATGCGATAGCAACATATTGAGCGATGGTAACTGGTACTATGGTTAGCATACCTTGAAATGTCAGGTAAGTGACTAATACTACAGTAGCTAAGAACCCGCAGATAATTGTCCAGCTAATTTTTTGTGCTTTTTGGGATAATGGATAAACTGGTTTTGCGCCTATGCCATTAAGATTTGGAGTGGTAATCTTGTATTGAATTAGCCCAGCAGCCATACCTATAGCGGCAGCACCAAATGCCCAATGCCAACCTTGATTCTCCATTAAATAACCACAAACACCATAACCGATCACTGAACCCATATTAATGCCCATATAATAAATGGCGTAGCCACTATCACGACGAATATCTTTATCGGAATATAACTGACCAACCATGGCACCAATATTTGGCTTTAATAAGCCTGTGCCTAACACGACAAAGATCAAACCAATAAAAAATGAGTAATCGCTAGGTATTGCTAATATGATATGGCCAATCATGATGATTATTCCACCATACCATACGGCTTTTTGACCGCCTATTAACCTGTCGGCAATCCAACCACCAGGTAGGCCCATAAAATATACACAACCCGTATATAGACCATAAATTGCGGCTGCTGAGGCGACAGTTAAGCCTAAACCCTCTTCTTGTAGGGTAGCGGTCATAAATAAAACAAGTAACATGCGCATACCGTAATAGCTCATGCGCTCCCACATTTCGGTAAAAAACAGTGTTTGAAGACCTTTGGGATGGCCAAAAAAGTCTTTAGTAGGTTGTGTTGACATAAAAAATCTCCGTAAAAGTCATTATATCGTGTGGATTTTTATTATGGCTGACAGATGTTTGCTCATAACGATATAGTGCTAAAATACATTAACAGACGAAAGTTATACCTTTGCTTCATCATAAAGGCAAGTTTGATTTGATAACAATATATTAACAATTTTATAATATGTAGAGAAATCTTTCCTTATAAGGACGGCTCTAGCTCGAATTATCTATTAAACCTACTAAAGAAAAATTCATTACTCTCCCCATAATATTTGCTAAGCTCGTCGGATAGTATGTCAAAAATCAGGCTCAGAGTAATTGAACTATATTTTTAGTATGCTTACGGATGAAGCTTAAAGTTTTGCCAGACATCATTTTTTTTCTCAAAGCACACTCTGTCATGTAAACGACTTGCACGACCTTGCCAAAATTCTATATAGGTCGGTTTAACTCGCCAGCCCCCCCAAAACTTTGGATGAGGTACTTCACCTTGCGCATATTTATCATTAAAATGTGCCATGCGCTCTTTTAGTTCATTATCGTGTGCTAGCTTTTGGCTTTGTTTTGATGCCCAAGCACCTACTTGACTACCTCTATCACGGCTATGAAAATAATCAGCTGATTCTTGTTGTGTAACTTTTTCAATCGTACCTTCAATACGTACCTGCCTTTGTAATACATTCCAATGAAATAATAGTGCTATTTTACTATTATCCATTAGTTCATGACTTTTTCGGCTACCGTAGTTAGTAAAAAACACAAAACCTTCTTCATCGAAATTCTTTAGTAACACCATACGTGAACTTGGTTGGCCATCACTACTGCAACTACTAACAGACATAGCTTCAGGTAATAAAACGCCTGATTTGTTAGCATCATTAAACCACTGTGTAAAAAGGGTTAAAGGTGTAGCATCAGACGCTATTTCTGGTAAGGGTAAAGCGACTCCTTGACCAAATGTAAACAAGCATCGAAGTTTTTCTAATAAAGTCATAATTTAATTCAGAATAAAAGCATAAATACAGTTTATGATTTTATCAGAGTTTACTAAAATAAAACTAATATATGTTGATTTTATTCATACTAACATTACCAATCATCTGAATCATCAAGTAACTCTTTTAACCTTTTTTTCTCCTTTAAATCGTCGATACGCTTTCTAGCGATTAAATTTTTCTGTGCTTGCTCTAGTTCCTTTTTCTCGGCAAGCTCACGAGATTCTATATCTGTATCTTGATCAGTAGTTTCCTCACCACCCTCAATGTCGTCTAAAAAGTCATCATCAATTGCCATTTGCTTTACTCTTAAATATTACCAGTAATAAATATCAACATAGGAAAAAAATAAAATATTTTCAATAAAACTTTATACTTTCTTTTATTGGTATGGTGCATATTGAGTTAACATGGATATATATAGAATCAATTATTTAAATAAAGTTAATATGCTAAATACCGATTTTTCTCGATGGTTTTATCACTTTCAACAACAAGCAAAGGCATTAAATGAACGGCGTTTAATTGTGCTTGTTGGTGAAGATGAGTGGGCACATTCCTTATTACAAACAATTCATTCTTTTAATCATGGCCGGAAAAATACCGTTGAAAAGTCATGGTTGATTTTTGGTGATAGTGAGTTAATTAATGCGAATGTTTCGCCGCAGCGTTTTCGAGATAAGCTTGGAACTGAAAGTGATTTTGTTGTTTTTACTGAGCAAAAGTTAACTATAGATGCTTTTGCTGCTCTATCAGGCACGCTTGTTGCTGGTGGTATATTATTTTTGTTAATCAAAGATATCGCATTGGTTAAACAAAGTAGTTTCTTTAAACGTTTATTCTTTTTACTTCAAGGGCATTGTGAACATGTGATACTTGAGCAGGCGGCGCTTGCTTTTCCTGTGGTGAATAAAATAAGCCAAGAGAGTGAACAAGGCGTAATAAACTCAAAAAAACATTCAACAGCACAAGCGTTAACTTATGGTTGCATTACTAAAGAACAAGTTGTTGCTGTAGACGCTATAATTAAGGTTGTAAAAGGGAAAAACAAGAGGCCATTAGTGTTAACCGCTGACAGAGGAAGAGGTAAGTCATCGGCGTTAGCTATTGCTTGTGCTCAGTTATTAGTAATGGCTAAAAATGATAATAAGCTGCAAATCATTATTACTGCGGCAGAGTTAAGTTCAGTACAAATTTTTTTTAGTCAGTTGGCTGCAAGTTTACCCCAAGGACAACAGGATGGTCTGCGATTTACAGCGCTTTGTGGCTATGTTGAGTTTTTGCCTGTTGATAAATTGCTTAAATTGCAACCTAAGGTCAGTTTAGTTTTAGTCGATGAAGCTGCTGCTATACCTGTGTACTTACTTGAACAGTTATTATTTCATCATTCTCGCTTGGTTTTTGCTAGTACCATTCATGGTTATGAAGGTGCAGGGCGCGGCTTTACTTTAAAATTTCAACACACCTTAGCTAGGTCATTTCCGCAATGGCGTAATTTACATATAAATGAGCCGATTCGATGGCGTTCAGGAGATCCTCTAGAGAGGTTGATTTTTGATGTATGTTTATTAAATGCTGAATTACCTCGTTTGTGCAATCAACATCAGGATATTCATTTTGACAATAAGAATACGCAATTTGAGTTTATGCATTTCACCTCGACAGAATTAGTTGCCGATGAAAACTTGCTCAGACAAGTTTTTTCAGTGCTCATTACTGCACATTATCAAACCAAACCGAGTGATGTAGAGATGTTATTAGATAACAAACAGGTGCAGCTTGTTTGTTTGATGTCGGCTAATAAAGGACAACAACAAGTTATTGCTGTCGCTTTGTTGATGCATGAAGGCAAGTACAATGGTCAGAGTATTACTGAGTCAGAATTAATCGCAGTTCACCAAGCCAAAAGGCGCTTAAGAAACCATTTTATTCCGCAATCCTTACTTACACAATGTGGTGTTGAGCAAGCATTTGATTATCATTATTTACGCGTTATGAGGATTGCTGTTCATCCGCAAGTGCAGCATCAAGGTATCGGGTCATTGTTTATGAATGACATAACTACATTTGCCAAAGTTCAAGGCGCAGATTTTTTAGCATCAAGCTTTGGCGCTACGAAGCCGTTACTTTCTTATTGGTTAACGGCGGGCTTTAAGTTAGCACGTATTGGTTTTAGTAAAGACAAAGCAAGTGGTGAGCAATCGGCTTTAGTAATAAAGTCGCTTACTGAAAATTCTCAACTGGTACTTACCGTATTTAATACTGAGTTTTACCGTTGTTTTGATTATTTATTAGTAGATGAATACAAATACTTAGCGCCAAGTTTAGTGGCATTAATTCAACAGTATTGCCCACAAGAGTCGTTAATCGAGCTGAGTAAACTTGATAACGCAAATGTCTCAGCATTTGCTCAAGGGCATAGGCAATTTTCTAGTTGTGTTTTTAGTTTACATTTATGGCTAAAACACCAGTTGTGTAGTCATAGCCTTAATGATGAAGTCATAGATGTTTTGATCAGCCGAGTAATGCAAAAGCATAGCATTAGTGATATTTGCAATACTTATAATTTTACTGGGAAAAAAGCACTAGAGCAGTTTTTAAAGGCAAGCGTCATCCGCTGTTTAACGGCGAGCGGTTAGCTTGCCAATGCCAATATTTTTGCATTAATAGATAATCACATCTTTTTTCACCACAAAAGCTAATGTCATCATGATGTAATAGTCGATTTAAGTAGTAGTTAATCGTTTTGGCTAAACCATAACTTGGGTGATCTTTATAAGTCATTATTAAAATGTTTAACCACTTATCTAATTGCAATAATTCTGGCGAAGGTTTTAAGCACATAAATGACTTTCCTTGTTGTCAGTGCTTGTTGCCAATAAGGCTTGCCAAATGACTTGTTTGGCTGTGGCATTTAAGCATTTGCAATCTTCTCCATGTAGCAAGCCTGATTTAAGCAGTTGCTTAAGTACATGGCTTGATAGCTCAACTTGTACTTTACTGGCTGTCATTTCAGTATTGAACATATGCGTCATCATAATTATTTCCTCTTTATAGTCACTTGCTTACCTCAAAAAAATTAAAATATAAAGTTATCAATTTTTTAACTAACTTGAGTTTATAGCTCTAAAATAAACGAACCAACAATTAAATGCAAATGATAATTGTTATCATTTGTAGAAATGTAATGTTTTTTACCTTAAGTTCAGTACAATAAAGTTAAGAATAAATTCATCGAGATATTAATGCATGAGTGTTGCTATTTGTGTTCAAAAATTAACGAAACAATATAAAGATGTCACTGCTGTTGATAATATTAGTTTTACCGTTGAGCAAGGCCATTGTTTTGGTTTATTAGGACCAAATGGTGCTGGTAAAACAACTACAATTGAAATTATGGAAGGGATTATTTCTCCAACCGCTGGTCAGGTAATTTATAAAGGGAAAGAGTACCAAGGAAAAAAAGTTGATAAAAGTATCTCTCAACAAATTGGTATTCAATTTCAACATACTGCCTTGCAAGATTTTTTAACCGTTAAAGAAACTTTAAACTTATTCTCATCATTTTATCAAAAGACTTTAGCACAAGAACAAATCATTGAACTCTGCGATTTAAAAGACTTTTTAAACCGTGATAATCGTTTACTTTCTGGCGGCCAGAGACAGCGGTTATTACTGGCATTGGCATTAATAAATGATCCTGACATTATTTTTTTAGATGAACCTACCACGGGCTTAGATCCCCATGCGAGGCGCAATTTTTGGCAGTTAATCAAGAACATTAAAGCACAAAATAAAACTATTATTTTGACTACCCATTATATGGATGAAGCAGAGCAACTTTGCGATGATATTGTTATTATGGATCAAGGTAAAATTATTGAAGCAGGAACGCCTCAACAATTACTTAATAAACACTTTAGTGAAGTATTTATTTACTTACCGGCAGAGCAGGTGCCTTCAGTTTTAGTTGAGCAAAACCAATGGAAAAAACTAGCAGGACGAATTGAGATAACTAGCTGTAATGTTGAACAAACGTTAACCTTATTAATGAACAGTGAAGTGTCATTGGCAGGCTTACATGTGAAATCAGCAAATCTTGATGACTTATTCTTACATTTAACAGGGCATTCCCTTAGAGAATAAAAGACATGAATATAAAACGTTTTTTTGCTGTTTTTAAAGCACGTAATATCGAATTTTTCCGTGATAAATCTTCATTGGGTTGGAATTTGTTTTTTCCTGTACTGTTATTAGTTGGTTTCTCGTTTATATTTTCTGGCGAGGGTCGTTCTGCTTACAAAGTTGGTTGGGTGGAAGAAACAAAGGAAGCCCAAGGTAAAGCACAACAAAACTCTTTTGCAGACACTCAATTTATCGATTTTATAGACTATAAAGATATTGAAACAGCCAAAGGGAAGCTTAGTCGTCATACAATAGACTTAGTCATTGCGAATCAAAGTAAACGCTATTGGGTTAACGAAGAATCCGTCAAAAGTTATTTGGTAGAAAAAGTATTTAGTGACAAACTTGAGGGCTATACTCGTTTTGAAACAAGTGGTAAAAAAATTCGTTATCTTGATTGGGTACTGCCAGGTATATTAGCTATGAACATGATGTTTAGCAGCTTATTTGGTGTTGGTTATGTGATTGTGCGCTATAGGAAAAATGCCGTATTGAAACGTTTAAAAGCTACACCATTATCGGCTTTTGAGTTTGTTTCTGCACAATTATTATCACGTTTGTTTATTGTTATGCTTACGTCCATTATTGTGTATACCGGTTGTAATTTTCTGTTTAACTTTTTTATGCTAGGTAGTTATTTTGATTTATTCATTATTGGTATGCTAGGAGCGTTTTGTTTAATCAGTTTAGGTCTATTGGTGGCAAGTCGTAGTAAAAGTGAGGAATTAATCGGCGGTTTGTTAAATGTGTCGTCATGGCCAATGATGATGCTTTCAAGTGTGTGGTTTAGTTTAGAGGGCGCACCATCAGCATTAAAAGTGTTTGCGGACTTTTTACCGTTAACGCACCTAGTTGCAGGCGCAAGAGAAGTGATTATTGAAGGTGCTACCTTGAGTGATATAAGTTATCACGTGAATTGTTTATTGCTTATGAGTGCGGTATTTTTATCACTTGGTGCATATCTTTTTAGTTGGAATGCTGAGCGTTAATCGACAACGACGAGCAAATAAAATACACTAGTGGTCATACCTTTATAGATTTTGGTCGAGAAATTTTTATGTCTGTTGTAATTAGTGGAACAGGGTTATTTACCCCGTCAGAAAAAATATCTAATGATGAGTTAGTTACTTGTTTTAATAGCTATGTAGATAAATTTAATAGTGAAAACGAACAAGCTATTAATCAAGGAGAAGTAGTAGCCTTATCGCATTCCAGTAGTGCTTTTATAGAAAAAGCCTCTGGCATTAAAAGTCGCTTTGTGATGTCAAAAAAAGATATTTTAAATGTTGATGTAATGAAGCCAACCTTTGTTGAAAGACCAAATGAAGCCTTGTCTATGCAAGCTGAGATTGGTGTCGCAGCAGCTGAACAAGCGATGGCTGCAGCAAATAAAAGTGCTGCCGATATAGACTTAATTATCGTTGCTTGCGCTTATACGCAACGTTCATATCCTGCAATGGCTATTGAAATACAACAAGCGCTAGGTTGTGGTGGTTGGGGCTTCGATATGTTGGTTGCTTGCTCTGCTGCTACTTTTGGCATTATCAATGCGGCAAATGCAATACGCAGTGGTACAGCAAAAACAGTCTTAGTGATTAACCCAGAAATTTTATCTCCGCAAATCAATTACCGTGACAGAGATAGCCATTTTATTTTTGGTGATGTAGCAACTGCTTCAATTATTGAAGATGAATCAACAGCGACAGGTCAGCATGTTTTTAAAATTATTGCTGAGCAGCCTATTACTCAATTTTCTAATAATATCCGTAGTAATATTGGTTATATGAATCAATGTAGTCCTGAAGCCGTTAATGATGATGATAAGTACTTTATTCAGCAGGGGCGTAAAGTCTTTAAAGAAGTATTGCCTATGGTCTCAAATTTAATTGCCAGTCAAATGGATAAAGTTAATTTGGCCCCTGAAGATATCAAGCGACTTTATTTACACCAAGCTAATATTAACATGAATAACTTTATTGGTAAGAAGGTGTTAGGTAGAGATCCGACAGCTGATGAAGCACCAATTATTTTAGATGAATATGCCAATACCAGCTCTGCCGGCTGTATTATTGCTTTACATAAGCATCATGATGGTTTTTATTCGGGGGATAAAGCGGTGCTTTGTTCTTTTGGTGCTGGTTATTCAGCCTGTTGTTTGATTCTAGAGTATGTTTAAAATTCTGCTTCGAGTAGCGAGTGACGAGTTATAACTCGTCACTCAATTAAACAGGTATTATTCAAAAAGCTGTGCAAAAAATAATTTGATGTAATCAATTATTTTTGAGAAAAAGCTACCTTCATTTACTTCTTGTAAAGTTACTAATGGATATTGCGCAATATCTTCACCATCAAGCTGTAAGAATAATTTTCCTACAACAGTACCTTTTGCCAAAGGCGCAGTAAGTTGTTGAGTTAATTCAAAGTTTGCTTTTATATTTTTACGCTGTCCGCGAGGAATAGTAATTGTCGTATCAAGCAAAATACCTAAATCTACTTGCTTTTTATCACCCATCCAAATGCGATTTGTCGCAAATTTTTCACCAGCTTTGTAAGGATTGATTGTTTCAAAAAAGCGGAATCCATAATTAAGTAATTTCTTGCTTTCTACCTTTCGAGCCCGCTCGCTTTCAGTACCCATAACTACCGTGACTAAACGCATATCACCTTTAGTCGCAGAGGTGACTAAGCTATAACCTGCATTTGAAGTGTGACCGGTTTTCATGCCGTCTACATTTAAGCTTTTATCCCATAACAAAGAGTTACGGTTATATTGTTTAATGTTGTTATAAGTGAATGATTTTTGTTTATAGAGAGCATATTCGTTTGGAACTTCACGGATAATTGCACTGGCTAACGTTGCCATGTCGCGTGGAGTAGTCATATGAGAAGAGCTATCTAAGCCGTGGCTGTTTTCAAAAAATGAGCTCGACATGCCTAATTGCTCGGCATGGGCATTCATTAAATCAGCAAAAGCGCTTTCACTACCAGCAATATGTTCAGCCATGGCAACACAAGCATCATTACCTGATGCAACAATAATACCTTGATTTAATAGATCTACGGAAACTTCAGTGCCTACTTCAATAAACATCTTCGATGATTCAGGAAAGTTTTTTGCCCAAGCGTTTTCGCTGATCATTACTTTGTCATTATTTGAAATATTGCCGTTTTCTAATTCTTTACCTATGATATAACTCGTCATCATTTTAGTTAAGCTTGCAGGCGCTAGTTGCATGTCAGCATTACCTTCAGCGATTACTTTACCGGTTGTAAAATCGACTAGAATAAAACCTTTAGCATTAATTTGTGGCGCATCAGGAATAATTGTAATTGCATGGCTAACGGAAGAAAGAGCCAAAGTCGAGCCTAATAAAGCTCTGGCGATAAATTTGACAAATGTACGAGCAGATTTTTTTAATTTTAAAGGCATAATTTTAAAGACATAACTTTTAATAATGAGGTGAATAGGAAAGTGTTTTTTAACAAAACTAACAGAAAGTATATCATCTCTTTCATGCTTGGCTATGAGGAATTGGAGTTAATTGTAAAAACTATTTTCTGCTTATGTTTAAATCGACGTAAAGGGTGGGTTTTAACAATACTAAAGGCTTCTTAGGTAGGCGTTTGGATAACTTCCTCGTTTTAGCTCTAGTAATAGCTTATTGATAACTTTGTTATCTAAAATAGGACCTATTTGAATACGATATATATCATTTTCTTCAGGATAATTAACAGTTTGTGAATGTTTCTTTGATAAACTAGTGGCAGTTTTTTTGGCTAATTCGAGTTTGCTGGTAGCAAAAACTTGAATATAGTTTTTTGTTGATGGTAAGTATACTTGTTTTTTAGGCACTGTTTTTTTTATGCTGGTAACTAATGATTTATTATCCATTTTGTTTTTATCAAAATTAGTGATACTGGTGATTTTTACTTTAGCTGTACCGGTTTTGAGCATATCTAGCTTGTAAGCAGCGCTGTAGGATAAATCAATAATACGTTTTTGATGAAAAGGGCCCCGATCATTTACTCGCACAATTACTGATTTATTATTAGCAAGGTTTGTTACTGTTAAATAGGTAGGTAAGGGTAAGTTTTTATGAGCCGCGCTCATGGCATACATATCATAAATTTCACCATTGGAGGTTAAATGTCCGTGAAACTTTTTGCCGTACCATGACGCTATTCCTACTTCTTCAAAACTTTGTGCATGCGCTAATACTTGGTAATTGATCCCACGTACCTGGTAATTTTTATTACCACCGCGGCTATAGGCTTCTGCACGAGGGGTGGCATTCTTTAATTCAGCTTGGTTGGGCAACCTACTTGGCGTACTATCGTTAGCATGTTGGTAACGGCCAGAGCTACAGGCCGTTAGTAAGGTAAGTAGCACTAAGAATAATAGTTTGTATGGTATTTTTATCATTTTTCTTATTTATCTAAAATTTTATGGTTGTTAGTATTGCAGCTAATCAATGAGCACGTTCGACAAAAAAGTCAGATGAAATAGCAAAAATATTTACTTACCGCTAAGTATGAAATCGTCGATGAGTACTAATAGCCATTAGCATGCCAAATCCTGCAAGCAATGTCACCATTGATGTACCGCCATAACTCACTAAGGGTAAAGGCACACCAACAACAGGCAATAAACCAGATACCATACCGATATTAACGAATACATAAACGAAGAATGTTAGGGTAATACTACCTGCTAACAACTTGGTAAAGGCGTGTTGGGCATTAACTGCAATCCACAAGCCACGCATCACTATAAATAGATATACCGAAAGTAAAACACCAACACCAATTAAGCCAAATTCTTCACTAAAAACGGCGAAAATAAAATCAGTATGACGTTCAGGAAGAAATTCTAACTGAGATTGTGTTCCTTGCAACCAACCTTTACCGTCAACACCACCTGAGCCAATGGCTATTTTAGACTGAATAATATGGTAACCAGAGCCAAGTGGATCTTGTTCAGGGTTTAAAAAAGTCATGACTCTTTGTCTTTGATAATCTTTCATCAAGAACATCCATAACACCGGCGCGAATGCAGAGCCTAAGCCAACGCAAACAGCAATTAACTTCCAACTGGCGCCTGCGAGAAAAATAACAAAAATACCCGAGCTAGCGATTAACAGCGAGGTGCCTAAGTCTGGTTGCTTGGCAATAAGCAGTGTTGGAATTAATACTAAAATGAAAGCATAAACTATGGTAGAAATTTTTACAGGTAAATTATCTTGACTAATAAACCAAGCAATCATGATCGGCACGATGAGTTTCATTATTTCCGAGGGCTGAAATTTCATAAAACCTAAATCTAACCAGCGCTGTGCGCCTTTACCTACATGGCCAAAAAGTAATACCCCCACTAACATTAACAGCCCTAGCACAAAAACAGGTACTGCCCATTTTCGATATGATAACGGTGGAATTTGAGCTATTGCTAACATTACCACTATCGCTACGCCTAATCTAATAGCTTGGCGGTAAACGATATCTATATTTTGGCCACCAGCACTAAAAACAATGAATAGACCAAGTGCCATTAGTGACAGTATGCCAAGTAGTAATGGTAAATCGATATGTAATTTTTGCCATATACTGCGTATTTGTTGTTGATCTTGGCCACTACCGCGCATTAGTCGCTCTCTTGTGGTTGTACTGCTTGTTGTGAATGATGTATATGCTGCGAAGCCTTAGCATTAAATTTGCTTTGGGAATGATCAATGCTAGAGGTAATTACTCTATTGCCAAAATATTGATCCATAATTTGTCGTGCAACAGGACCCGCATTAGTACCTCCACCACCTTTAGCGACGTTTTCTATTGCAACAGCAACCACTATCTCAGGATTTTTATAAGGTGCAAAAGCGATAAACATGGCATTATCACGCTTATTTTCTTGAGTGGTTTTTGCATCGTACTTTTCATTTTGTTTAATACGAGCCACCTGTGCCGATCCCGTTTTTCCTGCGGCGTCATATTTAGCGCCTTTAAAAGGAGTATAAGCGGTAGCGCCAAATTTCTGAACCGTATTATGCATTGCCTCAAGTACTAAATCCCAATGCTTCTCTTGTTGTAATACTAAAGGAGCTTGCTCTTCATAAATAACCTCTTCGAACGTACTTTGGCTATGCCCTTTTTCATCTATAGCTACCTCTTTGGTAGCCTTTAAAAAGTGTGGTACTTTTCTTTCTCCGTGATTTACCAACGTTGTTATTGCTTGCGTTAATTGCAAAGGTGTCACGGTCCAGTAGCTTTGCCCAATACCAACAGAAAGCGTTTCACCGGTATACCAAGGTTGATTATAGCGGCCTCGTTTCCAGGCAACACTGGGCATAATAGCGCGACTTTCTTCATGAATATCAATACCGGTATAATCACCAAAACCAAACTTCTCCATCATATTACTAATTTTAGTAATACCAAGTTTAAGAGCTAAGTCAAAAAAGTAAATGTTGCAGGATTGTTCAATGGCTTTAGTTAAATTTACCCAGCCATGGCCCCATTTTTTCCAATCTCGATACTTATTAGGTAAACCTGCAAGTTGATACCAGCCTGGATCCCAAATTTTAGTACTAGCGGTAATAACTTGTTCTTCTAAACCGGTTAGCGCTAAAAAAGGTTTTACCGTGGAAGCTGGGGGGTAGCCTTGTACACTTCTGTTGATTAAAGGTAAATTTTTAGAATTAAGTAATTTTTTATAGTTTTTACTGCTGATACCATGTACAAATAAATTACCATCATAGCTTGGGTTAGAATACATAGCTAAAATGCCGCCGGTACGTGGATCCATCGCTACTACTGCGCCTCGTTTTCCTGATAACGCACGCTTGGCTATCATTTGCAGTTCTATATCTAGTGTTAAGGTGAGATCCTTGCCCTTTACAGGAGAAGTGTAATTTAAGGTGCGAATAATTCTACCTTGGTTATTTATCTCAACTTCTTGATGGCCTATGGTGCCATGTAAAATCTCTTCATAGTATTTTTCAATCCCCAATTTTCCTATACCGTGGGTGGCAGCATAGTTTTCAAATTTACCCTGTCGCTCAAGCTTATTAGCGTCTTTTCGATTAATACGAGCCACATAACCTAGATTATGTGTGGTTAGTTCACTAAAGGGGTAGTAGCGTTTTAAGCGAGCATCAATAAAAATACCAGGGAATTTGTGCTGGTTAACTGAAAAGAGTGCTACTTGTTGTTCACTTAAACGGGGTTGTAATTCTATTTGTTTGAAGCGGCGCTTACCTTTTGCAGCTTTAAAAAATTTCTTTTGTCTATCTGCACTAATATCAAGTAATTTGCTTATTTCTTCAATATTAGCGTTGAGATTCTCAACTTCCTCAGGAATCACCGCTAGGCTATAAACAGGCTTGTTATCTGCGAGAATAACGCCATTACGATCGTAAATTAAGCCACGGTTTGGTGCTACAGGTAATAATTTTATACGATTCGAGTTTGAGCGTGTTTGGTACTTTTCAAAGGAGTTGACTTGTAGTGTGTAGACATTGCTAAACAATATTATCAGCAGAAATAAAACACCTGCAAAGGCAATAAAAGTGCGACGAGCAAATAAATTGGCTTCTGCGCTTTGGTTGCGAATAATAATTCGACGAGGTGCCATCAACGATGCTCTTTATCTTGGTTAACTAGAGTTATGCTAAAAGTAGTGACAAGCGTATTTCTTGTAAATATGTTAGCAAATAAATTAACCTCAGCACTCTTGCTGCAGTTAGTATTATCAATAACAATGCGACGAGTTGCCATCAACTATGTTCTTTACAGTGACAATATAGCCGGATGACAAGGGTATAATAGGCAAGTGAGCTCGCCTGAGCGCTCTTACAACCGATTATATTAGGAAAAACAATTTGCCTAGGCACTACTTGTCATTCTCTATGGTAAGGATGATTATTATTAATGCTCCATGCGCGATATAAACTTTCGCCAATCAGAATTCTAACCATGGGGTGAGGTAACGTCAGTGTTGATAAAGACCACTTTTGTTCACTCGCTTTAATACAAGCGGGGGATAATCCTTCAGGGCCACCAACTAATAATGCTACATCTCTGCCATCAAACTGCCAACGCTCAAGCTCCTTAGCAAGTTGTGGCGTGGTCCAAGGTTTACCTTCAACCTCTAAAGTAACAATACGGCTGCCTTTGGGAATAGCAGCTAATAATTGTTCACCTTCTTTTTCGAGGATACGTTTAATATCGGCATTTTTACCGCGCTTTCCTGCACTGATCTCTACTAAATTAAAAGATAAATCACGAGGAAAACGTTGAGCGTATTCATTAAAGCCCTGACTGACCCAAGTTGGCATTTTTGTGCCAACGGCATATAAAGTTAACTTCATAAATATATTGATTACGCTCGTTATTAAAATGAACAAGACACACAATGTGGCTAAACAAGGTTGGTTTTTATAACATCTTAACGTTTATCGCGTAGGAAAAGTGACTAGAGCAAGGCGGTTGATTGAATAATAGCTCGCTATTGCGAGTCTGACCAACACAGCTATAGCTACCTTTCAACCTGCGACTATTCAGCCCAAAGTTGTTCTAGATTATACTTATCACGCTGTTCGTTAGTCATTACATGTACAATAATATCACCCAAATCAACTAATGCCCATTCGCCAACATCGTTACCTTCCATGCCGCGCGGTTCAACACCTGCAGTTCTACATTCAATTGCTACTGATTGCGCTATTGATTTTACGTGGCGGTTTGAGTTACCTGAGCAAATAATCATATAGTCGGCAAAGCTTGCTTTGTCGCTAATGTTTAGAGAGATAATATCTCTGCCTTTCATGTCTTCAAGTTTTTCAATTACAAATGCGTTAAGTGCTTCGGTTTGCAAGGGGTTCTTCCTATAAATTAGTTGATTTTTCACGGTGCGTTAAACTAAGTTAAGCACAATCCGTGAATATTAACATTAATACCAATACGAATAAATATATGATCATTCTAAATGGGCTAATTATTTTCTCACGCACTTATTAGTCTTGATATGATTGACTGTCAGGTTAACGATAAAGCTTATTTTTGTTGATAAAAGAAAGTACGCTAGGCGCTAATAGTTGCTGGCAATCTTGTTTTTTGGCTAATTGTTGGCGAATTTCACTTGAAGAAATATCTAGATGCAAATGATCTTGATAAGTAGGAAGCATATTAGGAAGTAATAAAATCCCGCCTGATTTATGTTTTTTTAATTCATTAATATTATGAATTTGATGGTTTTTTAATAAAGTTATAGTTGCTTGATCAATATTTTCTAAATGGTAGTTAGGCCTAGTATTCACAATCAAATGACATAGAGATAAAATTTCCTGGTATTGATGCCAACGAGTAAACGTTAATAAAGAGTCTAGGCCGACAATAAAATATAATGTTTGCTGTGGAAATGATTCTGCTAACTCTTTTAACGTATCCACTGTATAAGAGTTGCCATCGCGTTTTAGTTCACGTTCATCACAAGTAAATGAAAGCTCTGTGCTACAAGCTAAATGAACCATTTCAGCACGTTGTTTCGCACTGACATTAGGTGTTGCTTTATGTGGTGGAATATTAGCCGGAATTAATAGTACTTTAGTTAATGATAAATAATCTGCTACCGCCTTAACTGGTAGGGTGTGGCCAAGGTGAATGGGGTCAAAAGTGCCGCCTAAAATACCAATACTTGTCATAGGTTAAATTACTTTGGTAGATAAAAAAGGTTAAGAATACTCATAGTTTAATGAAAAACTTGTAGTTATTTCACCATGATAAAGTGTTATACAAAGGTCAGCCAATAATATAAAGACATTAAACTCACTACTTGTTTTGCTGATCAAATCTATATCGGCTAGTCGTGACATTGCCCGTTTAATATCCTGCAAATTTATATGCTTGAGTGCATGTTGATAAAGCGGTTTACGTTTGTCCCAAATTCGATATTCTTTAAATAGTTCGTTAAGCTGTTGGCCCTGCGCTAGCTTATCTAGCATGGCGTATAGCTGATTAAACTCTTTGTGAAATACCCAAATAATTTGTCCAGCAGCCGTACCTTCTTGCTGTAATTGATCCAACATAGTTACGCATTTTTTACAGTTGCCTTGTAATAATGCATCTACAATTTGAAAAGGGTTAAACTTAGCTTGCTTAATTACTAGTTGTTCTGCATCGCTTAAACTGATTTGTTTTGTGCCAAACAATAAGGATAGTTTTTGTAACTCTTGCTCTAACGCAGGTAGGTTACCTTCAAGTAATTCAATTAATAATGACGATAACTCTGGCGCCAAATTAACATTAATATTTATTGCTTGGTTTTGTAGCCATCGAGGTAAATCTTTCGCCTCTATCTCGTATAAAGGCAGATAACAACCTAATTGACTTAAACTTTTAAACCATTTTCTATTAGCGCTTGCACCATCAAGTTTAGCACCATGAAAGATAAAAATAACATCTTGAAGTGCGACGTTTTGTGCAATTATCTCGCTTAATGCTAATAATGCTTTATTGCCACTATCACCAATTTTAATCGTGCTAAATTCTACTTCAATGATACGCTGGTTAGCAAACAAGCTTAACGATTGGTATTCATCAATTAATTGCTGCCAATCAAATTTATTATCGCCATTAAAGCGAATGATTTCACTAAAACCCTGTTGTTGCGCGTGAGCTTTAATTGTGGCTAAGCTATTGTTTTTTTGCCAAGGTTCATCACCAAAGACCAACCACACAGGCATAAAGCCTCGTGTTAATATACTGCTAAGTTGATTATGGTAAATTTTCATTTAAAAGCCTAGGGTCTGTTGAACTTTCATGTTTAAATTTTGTTCGAGTTAAATGCTTTTTGAGCGCGGCGCGAGGAATGTAGCATAGTTGTTCTATGTAAATTCCTCGCAACAAAGTACAAGAAGCATTTAAACGAATCCGAAGGACAGCGTTTATTAGCCATTTCTACTTCGTTATCGCTTATGAACGTAGAATAACTACGAAATATAAGCTCTGCCTTGTATAAAAGGCTAATAAACTGCAGCAAAAATAATCAGTAAAGATTAACAGACCCTAGCGTTGAACTCTTGCCATATCGCGTAAAATTTTATCTGCAGCAGATGTTCTCATTTCACTGAGTAATAAAGATAGCTCTCTAGATTTTGCTAAGGCTAAGCTCGGATCATCTTGATAATCTCTGTTTAACTCAAAGCGAAAATTTTTCGGTTCTTCATTAGCAAAACGTAACTGGTAATGTACCGCATAAATAAGTTCATATTCAGCTACCTGTCCATTTTGAAATACCGACAAAGTTCTCCTATCTAATCTATCTGACATCATACGAAGCTCAGGTACTTTAGCATTTTTATGCTTAAGTACCTTTACTTGATTGTGAGATAAGTGCTGTTTTACTAAACGAGTTAACTCACCATGTATATCACTTGAGCTAACATATAAAGTTTGCAACTCCTCGCTTAGTAAATAATCACCGCGTAGATGAAAGCCACAAGCGGATAACAGGCTTACCAAGGTAAAAGCTGTTATTAAACGTTTGTATGCCATCATGAACGAGGCGAAATGTGATTTACACATATTAGTTAGCCACAATATTGAGTATTTTACCCGGAATATAAATGACTTTGCGGATAGTTTTATCTACAGTAAATTTTACGACGTTTTCATCACTTAGACCTAGCGCTTCAACAGTTTCTTTACTGGCATCAGCAGCAACGGTAATCTTTGCTCTAAGCTTACCGTTAACTTGTACAATGATTAGTTTTTCATCCTCAACTAATGCGCTGTTATCAACGGTTGGCCATGGTGCATTTTCTACGTCAGTATTACTGTTACCAATTGTTTGCCATAAATAATGACACATATGCGGCGTGATAGGCGTTAGCATTAATATCACCGCGCGTAGCGCCTCAAACATAACTGCTTTATCTTCATCAGACTCCATTGGCGCTTTGCTTAAATGGTTCATTAATTCCATTATGGCAGCAATGGCAGTATTAAAGGTATTACGGCGACCTATATCATCAGTTACCTTAGCAATAGATTTGTGTAATTCTCTCCGAAGTTTTTTCTGAGCCGCGTTTAGCGTTAAACCATCAGGGTTATAACTCTTACCCTGACAACTCTCAACCGTGTCATGTACTAATTTATAAACACGCTTAACAAAGCGGTGAGCACCTTCAACGCCAGCATCAGACCATTCTAGAGTTTGCTCTGGTGGTGAAGTAAACATAATAAATAAGCGTACTGTATCAGCGCCGTATTTATTAATAACCGATTGTGGGTCGATACCGTTATTTTTCGATTTAGACATCTTACTCATGCCAGCAGAAATAACCGCTTCACCATCTATTTTGCTGATAGCAGAAGTAACATTGCCTTTCTCATCACGTTCAACAGTAACATCACTTGGCGCAATCCAGTCTTGACCACCATTTTCTGCTTCACGATAATAAGTGTCTGCGAGTACCATGCCTTGGCAAAGTAATTTTTTGTATGGTTCATCACATTGCACTAAACCAACATCACGTAATAATTTATGGAAAAAACGTGAATAAAGTAAATGCAAAATAGCATGTTCGATGCCACCAATATATTGATCTACCGGTAGCCAATAATTAGCTTTAGCAGGATCGATCATTTGACTGTCATCGTTTGGTGAACAATAACGCGCGTAATACCATGAAGATTCCATAAAGGTGTCGAAAGTATCTGTTTCACGTAATGCGTCTTCACCATTAAAGGTGGTTTTAGCCCACTGGGGATCATCTTTAATAGGTGAAGTTACCCCGTTCATAACAACATCTTCTGGCAATATAACCGGCAATTCACTTTCCGGAACTGGTGCAGATTCACCATTGGCAAGATTCACCATTGGAATAGGTGTGCCCCAATAACGTTGACGAGAAACGCCCCAATCACGTAAACGGAAGTTAGTGGTTATTTTACCTTTGTTTTCTTTTATTAATTTATCGCTGATCGCTTTAAAAGCCGCTTCAAAATCTAATCCGTCAAATTCACCTGAATTGATCAAGGTGCCTTTTTCAGTGATTGCCGCTGTGGCAATATCATCTTCTTCACAACCGGCAATCACTTGGGTAATGGCTAAGCCGTATTTAGTGGCAAATTCATAATCACGCTGATCATGCCCTGGTACAGACATTACAGCGCCTGAGCCATAATCCATCAATACAAAGTTGGCAGCCCAAACAGGCACTAACTCACCGGTAATAGGGTGAATAGCTTTAAAACCAGTATCAACGCCTTTTTTCTCCATAGTAGCCATGTCGGCTTCTGTGGTTTGATTGCCCTTACATTCTTGAATAAAATCAGCAAGAGCAGCGTTTTCTTTCGCAGCGATTAACGCTAATGGGTGTTCAGCAGCAAGTGCTACATAAGTAACACCCATTAAAGTATCTGGGCGTGTGGTGTAAATATCAAAGCTTTCTTGTTTATCTTCAACTAAACCGTCAACCTGGAAAGTCATCTCAACACCCTGTGAGCGACCAATCCAGTTACGTTGCATGGTTTTTACTTGTTCAGGCCAGTCGGTTAACTGATCTAAATCGTCTAATAATTCTTGAGCATAGTCGGTGATTTTAATAAACCATTGTGGAATTTCTTTCTTTTCAACAATTGCGCCAGAGCGCCACCCACGACCATCAATAACTTGCTCGTTTGCTAATACGGTTTGATCAACAGGATCCCAGTTTACTGAAGCATTTTTTTTGTAAACCAAGCCTTTTTCATAAAGTTTAGTGAAAAACCACTGCTCCCAACGGTAATAGTCTGGCTTACAAGTCGCTAATTCTCGGCTCCAATCATAACCAAAGCCTAGTGATTTTAACTGGTTACGCATGTAATCAATATTTTGATAAGTCCAGTTACCCGGTGCTGTGTTATTCTTTATTGCCGCATTTTCTGCAGGTAAACCAAAAGCATCCCAACCCATAGGTTGCATAACGTTTTTACCTTGCATACGCTGGTAACGAGATATTACATCACCCAAACTATAATTACGTACATGGCCCATGTGCAGGCGGCCACTAGGGTAAGGGAACATGGCTAAACAATAAAATTTCTCTTTACTCTCGTCTTCAATAGCTTTAAAAGTATCGTTATCAGTCCAAAATTTTTGTACTGTTGCTTCAATCGCTTGGGGATTATAAATGGCTTCCATTAAGGGGGTCTCGAACGGTATGTTTGGGATTAATTAGCGCCATTTATTTCATTATATACATAATAAAACGATTAAAAGGCACAGTAAATTTGACTTTAAATTATCGCGATAGAATACCTTATCTGGCTATAGCACGACAAGCTTAATTAAGTTTAATCACCAACTTTGTCTATACTTAAAGTATGAATGTAAAGTTGACTGTATTTTCGTTAATCTAGGAAAGCATTATGACAAAGAAAAAAGAATATTTAATGGACGTTTATCAAAATCTTAGTGATTGGCTTGATGAGATGAAGGAGATTCAAAAGCCTCGGGTGATTGAATTAATTAAGCAAGCAAAATTATATGCAAAAACGGCAGAAGGGATGACCGAAGAGAAATTGAATCAGTTTACTGATAACTTAAAGTATGACCTGCATGACTTTTATCAGCAAAATCAGACAGAAATAAAGCATTCAATTTATCTCAATTTACTTAACGAAAGAATGTGGGCAAGCCTTGCTCACTTAACCGATAAATCACAAGTTGAATGGGCTGAATTGGTGGATGATTTTGAGCATGACGGTATTTATAAAGTTGGGGATATTATTGGTTTTGGCGAATTAGTTTGCCAGCAATGTGATGAAAAAATTCATATCATGCATCCTAGTGAAGTGACAGCCTGTGTAAAATGTGGTGGTGATAGCTTTACTCGTTTGCCACTTGATCCTTAATTACTCCGAAACATCATATTGTTAACGCATATTATTGTTAGTAGGGGTTATAACGAGTACACTTGCGATATTGACTCTTTAGTCTCTAACGTCTTAATCTTACAAGGATAGCCATGTTCACAACCTCTGTGTCGCAATGCAAACTCAATACTTCTCAACTTAGTTCTCCTTTATCAGCAGCGCTTTTTTCTCAAAAGCAACATCCTAATGAAATAGCACAAACTTTTGTTGGCCATGACAGGGCTAAAGAAGCACTCGATTTTGGTTTGTCGATGAGCTCTGTTGGGTTTAATGTATTTGCCATGGGAGAGCACGGTACAGGCAGACAAACATTAATCAAACAAATGTTAACCGCGTTAGCAAAAGAGCAATCAACCCCGGTAGAGTGGTGTTATATCAATAACTTTGACGAAAGTCATGCACCATACAGCCTTTATGTAAATCCCGGTGATGGTAAGCAGTTACTATCACGAATGAATAAGTTTATTGATGAATTAATGGACTTGTTTCCTGAAATTTTTGATAACCCGGGTTATCAAAGGAAAAAATCAGCGATAGATAGGGATTTTAATCAAAAATATGATGAAGCCATCGCTAAGGTTGAAGCCATAGCATTAAAAAGCAATGTTTCATTATATGAAGAAAATGGCGAGGTAGGTTTTTCGCCTTTAGTTGACGGTAAACCGTTAAATGACAAAGAGTTTGCTAATATAGATGAAACAGAGCGAGCTAAGTTCTATCAACTATTGTCAGAGCTTGAAGTGGTGCTTGCGGAGCAATTACTTGAATTACCCCAGTGGAAACGTGAATCATCAGATAAGTTACGTCAGTTAAAAAATGGCACAGCAGAGCAAGCTATTCAGCCTTATTTAACCGAGCTTGAACAAGAGTTTACTGATAATCAAGGGGTACTAAAATACCTTAGTAAAGTAAAAGCACATATTGTTGATGCCTCGTTAGAGATTTTAGTTAGTGACGATGACGATACGCCTAATGATAAAGAATTGCGTAAATTAATGGTTGAACGCTTTTTGCCAAATTTACTGGTGCCGCGTGACGTTAATGATGGTGCCCCAGTAGTTTATGAACAAAATCCTACTTATCAAAATCTTTTTGGTCATGTTGATTTTTCGAGCTTTCAAGGCAGTAGTTATACCAGTTATCGATTAATTCGCCCAGGTGCGCTTCATAAAGCCAATGGAGGGTATATATTACTTGATGCTGATAAATTATTGACTCAGCCTTTAGTTTGGTCGCGCTTAAAGCTCGCTTTAAAAACAGGACAGGTAATAATAGAGAATCCATACTCTGAAATTAGCCAACCGGGAGCATATAGCTTACAACCTGAAAAAATACCCTTGCAAGTGAAAGTGATATTGCTTGGTGATGCTGAAATTTATTATACCCTGCAAGACTATGATCAGGAATTTACTGAATTATTTAGAGTGCTAGCTGATTTTGATCGTCATTTAGATAAAAGTGATGAGAATTTACAAGCTTTTGGTAACTTAATTCGCCAACGTGCTTTAAAACATAATTACCCCGAAATTGATGATGAAGCCGTACTTGAATTAGTGCGTTATGCATTAAGGCGCGCTGAGCATCAACATAAAATTTCAGCAAACATTGTGCAAGTAAATGACTTACTTGATGAAGCTAATTATTGTTGGGGTAAAAGTGGCTCTAAGGGCAGGTTAACGGCTAAACATATTGCGATGGCACTCGCTGCGAAAAAACGTCGTACTGGGCGATTAAGTGAAACTTGGCTTGATGAAATAAAAGAACAACAAGTCTTAATCAGCACTGAAGGTGATTATGTTGGTAAGGTTAATGGTTTAACTGTTTTAGAAATTGGTGATAGTGTTTTTGGCACGCCTGCTCGCATTACAGCAACGGTTTATGCGGGTAGTGAAGGAGTAACAGATATTGAGCGTGAAGTTGATTTAGGTAGGTCTATTCATTCCAAAGGGGTGTTGTTATTAACTGGATATTTAGGTCATAAATATGGTCAAAACTCCCCTGTGGAGATTTCAGCTAATATCGCAATTGAACAATCTTATGGTCATATCGACGGAGATAGTGCCTCAATGGCTGAACTTTGTGCATTGATATCGGCTATTACTTTATTGCCTATAGATCAAAGTCTAGCGATTACTGGCTCGATTAATCAACATGGGGAAGTGCAATCTATCGGCGGCGCTAATGAAAAAATTGAAGGCTTTTTTCAACTATGTAAAGACAAAGGTTTGACGGGCAAGCAAGGTGTCATTATCCCTAAAACTAATGTGATTAACTTAATGCTTAACAGTGAAGTGATTGAGGCGGTAGCAGATGGAGATTTTGCTATTTATGCGGTAGAAACGATAGACCAAGCATTAGAGCTATTGATGGCAACCACTGCTGGCACTATGAATAGCACAGGAAGGTACCCTCGAAAATCTATTCATAGTTTAGCATTAGAAAAACTCGCTTATTTCGCCGAATTACTTGAAGGTGGTGAAGAGTAACTCTCATTGATCAAGGTTATTGAGTTATTTGAAATCAAAAAGGGCTATTCTTAAAGAATAGCCCTTTTTGATAAATAAATTACAGTGAGTATCTATTTAACCTCTTCACCAGCTGCTTGTTTATCAGCATGGTATGATGAACGAACCAACGGCCCACAGGCTGCATGTTCAAAGCCCATTTTTACTGCCTCTTCTTGGAACATATCAAAATCATCAGGGTGAACATAACGCTCTACAGGTAGATGGTCTTTACTTGGTTGTAAGTATTGTCCAATAGTAAGCATTGTTACACCATGACTACGTAAATCACGCATTACTTGCAATATTTCGTCGTTGGTTTCACCTAAGCCAACCATGATGCCTGACTTAGTGGTAACCGTTGGGTTTGCCTCACCGAATTTTTTCAATAAATCTAAAGACCATTGGTAGTTAGCGCCAGGACGTGCCTTGGTGTATAAACGCGGCGCAGTTTCTAAGTTATGGTTAAATACATGGGGAGGATGTTGATTTAATATTTCTAGTGCTCTGTCCATACGGCCGCGAAAATCAGGGACTAAAATTTCGATTTTAGTCTTCGGCGCTTGTTCATTAATTTCTCTAACACAATCAGCAAACTGTTGTGCACCACCGTCACGTAAATCATCACGGTCAACTGAGGTGATGACTACATAGCTTAATGGCATACTTTTTAAACTTAATGCAAGTTTTCTTGGTTCATTTTTGTCTACAGCTAATGGACGGCCATGACCCACATCACAAAATGGACAACGACGAGTACAAATGTCACCTAAAATCATAAAGGTGGCTGTACCATGATTAAAACATTCAGATAAATTAGGACAAGAGGCTTCTTCACAAACAGAATGTAAATTATGCTCACGTAGGTTAGCCTTGATTTTATCAATTCGTTCACTGCTACGGGGTAACTTTATTCGTAACCAACTAGGCTTACGCAACATGCTCTCACGAGTTGAAGTCACTACTTTAATCGGAATGTGTGCCATTTTATCGGCGTCACGTAATTTGGTGCCAGGGGCAACTTTGGTTGATTTTATCGCAGTATTAGCTGCGGCATTTTTAATGGTAACGTCATTACTTGGCATTATCTTGCCCTTGCTTAAGTGCTTTTATATCGCGTTGAGGTAATCCTGTTTGATATGCAACATTTGTGGAATCAAACAAGTCAATTAAATGTTTTACTAAGGCATTGCCTGCGCTTTCAATATCCTGTGGCCCTTGTAAATCGCACGTTTGTACCATCTCAAGGCCTGCGTAACCACATGGGTTAATACGTAGAAAAGGCGACAAGTCCATATTAACATTAAGGGCTAAACCATGAAAAGAGCAGCCTTTTCTAACTCTTAAGCCGAGTGATGCTACTTTTTTATCATCAACATAAACCCCCGGTGCATCAGGTTTTGGGTACGCCTTAATATCATAATCTTTAAGTGCGGCAACAATACCATTTTCGATCAAAGTTACCAGTTGCCTAACGCCTATTTTTCGTCGGCGTAAGTTAATCATAAAATAAATAACTAGCTGACCTGGGCCGTGATAGGTAACTTGGCCGCCTCTATCAACTTTCACTACTTCAATATCGCCAGGCATTAATAAATGTTCATCTTTACCTGCTTGCCCTTGGGTAAAAACTGGTGGATGTTCAACTAACCACAGTTCATCGCAGGTTTTATCATCGCGATCATCAGTAAAAATTTGCATAGCATGCCAAACTTCACTGTAGTTCATGTTCGATAGTTGCCGAATTATCAATGCACTTTCCACGAAAAACCTTATTAAGTTTTGTTTTATGAAGTATACCTGAATTTTACACTAAAACAATTATAGGACGTAGCGGACTTGCTCGATGGCATTTAGTGTCTTATAAATTTTTTCAATATGCTCTTTGCTGGTGACTGTTACCGCCACTGATACCGCAACATAATTACCTTTAGAACTAGGACGTAATTTGGGTACGTAATCACCCGGGGTATGTTTTTGTATTTCAGCAATAATTAAATCGGGTAATTCATCGCAAGCGACACCCATAACTTTAAAGTTTAATACGGTGGGAAAGTCTAATAATTCATCGAAATGGGTTTTCATGTTTTTCTCTACAAATACATAAGATAGCGAAAATTAAGCGCTAGGATAATAATCGGTATATTTTATCATTAATAGTTGTTAATAAAAACACCTAGCTATTTTCAATTCGAAAGCCGATTTTAAT
>Ga0105355_10000442_pt1 | contig 37411 bp, 44 predicted proteins | sample GOMGulsemesocosm_2_FD_83508 | JGI IMG/M metagenome (GOLD analysis project Ga0105355, IMG submission 83508) | Methane-oxidizing microbial communities from mesocosms in the Gulf of Mexico - GOM9C Gulf of Mexico | ecosystem: Environmental > Aquatic > Marine > Cold seeps | place: Gulf of Mexico...
CTGCAAGTGCTCACACAGATTGCTTGAATAAATTGTTAAAGAGCGTTGAACTTAGCGACTTGCGCTGCGTTCAGGCTGCGTATAATACGCAAACCAGTTTTAAAATCAAGTAGTATTTCAACTTAACTTTAAGGCGTTTAAAAAGTGACCGATGAATCATCTAAGTACTTTCTAATTGCCTTACTGAGTGGCTGTTGCCGTGTCAGTGAGGTCGCATTATAGAGATCTAGCTCTCATTGGCAAGGGCTTTAGTTATTAATATATTAAACACCGAAATACAGCGTTAACAAGCTCAAAACACAACCACCACGGCTAGGTTTATAGCTATTTATTGTATTCGCTTACGATCCGTTGCTTGCCATTATCTTTAAACGCTATTACTTGATAATTATCTTTTGTACCTTGTATATCCATACCTGGTGCACTTTGTGGCATACGGGGGGAGCAAGGCCTTTAATATGTCTCTTTTTACTAACTAATTTTAGAACGCCAGCAGTTGGAACATGTCCTTCGATAACATAATCATCAACGACAGCGGTATGACAAGATTGCAGATTGCTCGGCACACCATATTTATCTTTAATGCCTTTCATATTATTTTTATTAACTGACTCAACTTCAAAACCGTTATCTTCCATATGTTCAATCCATTTTTTACAGCAACCGCAATATGGCGACTTATATACCGTCATTTCAGTTGCAAACACATATCCGATTGATGAGAACTAGCTTTTGAGCACAGAGATAGATAAGTGTTAAGATATAAATTGGCCATTCTGATGTGGGAGTAATGCTCCATGGCGTACTTTTTAGCTTCTATTAATAGACCAACCGTACCGTCATCTAACATTTGCGGAATAGAACCCACTTTTGTAGCTATACAATCCATTTCCGCATACATAGCCTCTAGCAATGAAATTGGCTATCCTTCTGTTAACGACGACATAACGAAGTGATTAAAATATTTACTGATGCTAATTGATAGCCACCAATACCATTTTCAACCACTGTACATTTGGACGATTCGAGTTCAGAAATAATAGACAATTGCAGCATCTGCTTGCTGACTAAAAAGACATGCTGCATAAAGCATAAACTGAGTTTATCTAACCATTGATATAACCACATTCGACTGAATGTCTTAGCTGCAACATAACCATGAATAGTGCAACAAAATGGAACAGGTCGATTTTTTCGATTAATAAGCGCGAGCAGAATATTAGATTTATAGCTGTGAGAATGGACGACCTCGCAAGATTGTCTCTAGCGCAGATGCTGTTTCTTTAGTGCGACCAATACTAACCACTAAACAATCATGCTGTAACTCCCTTAGGCCTAAAACTAATTCAACAAGTACTCTCTCTGCACCGTAAAAACCGCCACTTTCTATCACATGTAATATTTTCACGTAGAGGCCTCATGCTGCATTAGGTAATTAATAACGAGTTGATAACTTTCGCTTACCATTCTTGATATTATGTAACGATAAGATTTTATTAACAAAAAGGCTGTCCATTGTTTGCCATGAAAACTCTGCGAGCAATTGATGGCAAAGTAATGGCATACCTGAAGTATTATGTTGATGTAACCATTGTGACAATAATGTATCTCCTCTAATGGCTGGCTGTTCATCATCAAAAGTCCAACTGGTAATGCTCGCAATCAATGGTTTTTGTATTTCATCATGATGATGCTGAATGAGCTTTTTAGTCGCCTCATACGGTCTTACTCTTAAAGTATTCTCGTTAACGATATCCCAGCGTCGACCAAGAAAATCATGATTAGAAACAGGTAGTTCCTGAAAGCCAATTCTTGGATTACTTATACTTTTAAATCTTCCCCATTGAATTGGCAATGTGTTACCGACAACAATCCCCGAACTGTAGTCATAGTTTGCCAACATCAACTCATCATATAACCATTCATTTTCTAAATTAAACAGCATCGCATCGCTACGAAAACCAGTAATATGATGACCCGTTAGATTAGTAAGTAAACATCTACTCTGCTGTATCTCTTGAGTAAACGCCGATTTTAACAAAGGTTGGTTACTTTCATGATGATAACGAAAAGCCAATTCATGCCCTTGTTGAGCTATGAGTTTAATCAAATCAGGAAATCGCTTTATGGTCCATGAATACACGAAGAATGTTGCTTTAACATCGTGATCACTAAGAGTCTGTAATATTTTATGTACTGAGCATTCCAGATGAGAAGTTAATAACCCCCAATCTTTCTTTTGAATGGAGCGTCTAAAAGCAGAGGCTTGAAAGTAATCTTCTACGTTGATAGTCAATGCGTTTGCAATTGTCATGTCAGCCTCTCATCGTCACTTTACATTATCACTGTGATATTTATTATTAACTTCAAGAATAGACTATCTCGAGATCTGCATCATGAATAAATATAGATTAATCACTCCCGCTAAGATATTGGTATTCCAGCCACAATTTTGTTTTATCTAATGATAATAAAGGCTTAATTTATAGTCTAACAGTGCTATTATTTATGTCTAACAACCTGATTATCTCAATACATAAGGCGCTTAATATGGAATACAATACTTCTGAGTTGTGCGATATATATGCAGACATGGTCGACGTAGTTGAACCTATGCTCATGAATTTTGGTGGAAAGTCCTCATTTGGCGGCCAGATCACCACCATTAAATGTTTTGAACATTTAGGTTTGATCACTGATGCTGTACAGCAACCTGGTATTGGTAGAGTCTTGCTTATTGACGGAGGCGGTTCATTGCGTCGCGCACTTGTCGATTCAGATATAGCCCAGATGGCATTTGATAATGATTGGGAAGGTATTATTGTTTACGGCAGTATTCGCGAAGTTGATCAGTTAGAAGATATTAATATCGGCATTCAAAGTTTAGCGTCAATGCCTGTGGGTGCCGATGATTCTAAAATAGGCGATATTGATGTTGCTGTTAACTTTGGTGGGGTAACATTCTTACCTGACGATCACGTTTATGCTGATAGTACCGGTATTATTCTTTCTGCTGAAGCTCTCGATATAGAATAGTAAAGATAATAACGTAGTTATAAGTAAGCCAAAATATTTATATTAAATATTTTGGCTTAGCAATTATACGTGTTGCTCGTTTTCTTCTAACTCTTCCACTTCGTCCATCTTGCCTAGCAGTGAACGTAAACGGTCTTGCCAAACATCTTGCTGGCCTTTTAACTCAGTATTTGTATTAACTAACTGAGCATTTTCTTCTTTTAGCTCTTCTAATTCCATTTGTAAAAGGGAAATGGTATCAACTGCCGTTTGGACTTTGTTTTCTAATTTTTCTAGTACGTCAAAATTCATTAGTTCACCCATAAATTTAAATTCAATAATATCTTAAGAAGGCTTCTCCCTATTACTAGGAGAATACAGCGCACAACCCTTGACAACAAGTCTTATTAGTTAATTTATATAATGCCAGCAAAGAAAAATGCGATCACTGCATCACACTCTTAATTATCCATCAAATTGTTTGATTCATCGCTAACGACGGCATTTCCGAATCAGGACGGCCAACAATTCTAGCAGGTACACCAGCAACAGTAGTATGTGCCGGAACGGCCTCTAAAACCACACTACCCGCGCCAACTTTCGCGCCTCTGCCAATCTCAATATTACCGAGCACTTTAGTACCAGCGCCGATCATAACACCCGCTCTAATTTTAGGATGACGATCACCACTTTCTTTACCTGTACCACCAAGTGTTACATTTTGCAGAATCGATACATTATCTTCAATTACCGCGGTTTCACCAATAACAATTCCAGTGGCGTGATCGAGCATGATGCCTTCACCAATTGTCGCCGCAGGATGCACATCAACCGCGAATACAATTGAAATTTGGTTTTGTAAGTAAATAGCCAAAGCTTTACGGTTTTGATGCCATAACCAATTTGAAATTCTGTAACCTTGTAAGGCCAAGAAACCTTTCAAATATAATAACGGTGTCGAGAAATGCTCAACCGCAGGATCTCGCTCTTGTACTGCACATAAGTCGGCAGCTACAGCGTGCAAAATAGTGGGATCTGAACGCAACGCTTCCTCTATCACTTCACGTAATAAAATGGCAGGCATAGTGGCGTGATCAAGTTTATTGGCAAGCTGGAAACTTAAAGCGCATTGCAAATTATCATGATTCAAAATTGTTGAATGAAAAAAACTTGCTAGCATTGGCTCCTGCTCTACGAGTATCTTCGCTTCGTCGCGGATACATTGCCATGCCATAGATAATTTATCGTCGACAGCCATTCCTTTACATCCTTTTGGTTTTTTTACTGTATTCATCATGATTCTTTTTTATTGATTATAGAAATGGGATCTTGGTGGATAATAACTTCGGCATTAGGAAATTGACGTAAAATATTCAATTCAACTTTATCCGCAATCACATGGGCGTTAAACAGACTCAGGTCATCAGCTAGCTCAATATGAAGCTGAATAAACTTCATATAACCAGATTGGCGAGTACGTAAATCATGCATGCCTAATACTTGCTCAGTACCGTTCACCACATCTTCAATTAAAGTTATATCTGTTTTCGATAACTCATGATCGAGCAAGGTTTGAATTGACTCAAAACCAATTTCATATGCACTGTATAGAATATACAAGGCTATCAAGATGGTTGCTAGACCATCGACCCAATAAAAACCATAGGCAGATAATACTAGCGCCAACAATACCGCAGCGTTGAGCCATAGATCAGATTTATAATGCAAAGAATCTGCTTTTACCGCAACACTGCCAGTCGTTTTGACCACAAAGGTTTGGTAGCGAATTAAAATAAACGTGACCACCAAGGCAAAGATTGATACTCCAATACCCAATTCCGAACGCACGATTTGTTTTGCTTCGAGCAATGAGTTAATACCGTATAAAATAAGTAATACTGATGAACCGACAATTAATGCCGACTGTGCTAAACCAGCTAAAGACTCTGCTTTACCATGACCAAAACGATGTGCTTCATCAGCTGGTTCTAAAGCGTATTTAATCGCTAATAAATTGATAATCGAAGCACCGATATCTAAAAAAGAATCAGTTAAAGAAGCAAAAATAGAAGACGAATCAGTAATAAACCAAACGAATAATTTACTGATTAATAAAATGGCGGCAGTTGCAACAGACGCATAACTCGCACGTTTAATTAATTTTTTATGATCGAGCTGCATCACAAGCAAACCTTTAGAAAATCTTGTGATCATTATAATTGCAGAGGTTAGAAAAACAATACGTACTTTACTATTTACAGTAGTTCAAAGAATTATCACTAAAGCACGCATTGGCATTTACACTACTTGCTCTTATAATTACGGATCTTTTCCTTAACGATCATATCAAACTTAGCTTTTTGCTCTGCAGTTAGTACTTGATAAGCAGCATGACGCGCTTTCACTCTTGCTAACTCATTCTCTAGTATGTGCGACTGTTTTTTAGTAATTAATGCTTTAGCTTTGGCTTCATCAAAAATATCAGCTTTCATTAATGCTTGCCACTCGCCACGCATAGTTGAACGATCACCTTTCGTCATCTTAGTGCGGCTTTCTTTAACACCTTTCAAAATGGCTTTGATTTGTTGTTGCTGGCGATCAGAAAGGTCGAGTTTCTTATAAATTCGCATCATACCTTGCTTACATTTACCATTCATACCATCATGCATGGAGTTTGAATCGTTAGTGTGAGCAAACGCCATTGACGTAGATAACGGAATAGCAAGTGCAAAGACAAGTGCTTTAGTTACATTTTTCATCTTAATATACCTTTGTTGTTAATGGACAGATCAAGTATAAATAACTCAGAGCAAAGAACTGTTCTATTCATGTAAAACAAGGTAAATCTTATTATTACCATGATTAATAACCAGTATCCTTGGCGTTAGCAACCTTAACTTTGGTATTAAAAATGACAAAATTACTTCTGATTGATGACGATAAAGAACTTGCCGAACTCCTTGCTGAATATCTGCAACTTGAAGACTTCGACGTTGATATGGCACATGACGGTGAAGCAGGCTTAGTCGCGGCTAAAGCGCAGAGTTATGACATGATTTTACTCGATGTCATGATGCCAAAACTCAATGGCTTTGAAGTACTTAAACAACTGCGCACCGATAACAGCACGCCAGTGCTCATGCTTACCGCCAAAGGCGATGAGATTGATCGGGTACTTGGCCTTGAAATGGGCGCTGATGATTACCTTCCAAAACCGTTTAGCGATAGAGAGCTGCTCGCGAGAATCAAAGCTATTTTACGCAGAACAGACTCAGTAGCCATGGTTAAAAACAGTGATTTATTGACCCATTTAGATATCGAAATTAATAGCCGAACTCAAGAAGCTTGGTGTCAAAAAATATTACTCGACTTAACCAGCACCGAACTTATGTTATTAGAGTCAATGATTTCAGCGCCGGGTGAAGTGCTCACAAAAGCCGATCTTAGTGAACGTGTATTAGGTAAAAAGCTAACCCCCTTTGATCGTAGCATCGATATGCATTTAAGTAATTTAAGAAAGAAATTGCCAGAACGTCAAGATGATAAAGCCCGTATCCGCACCTTAAGAGGCCGTGGCTATATGTGGTTAGACACATAACTTCATTTACATTTCTATATTCAGATATAAGGTTAAGGCGTGATAAGCAGTAAATTAAATCATCTTTTTGTGAAAATTTTTGTCTGGTTTTGGTGCATGTTACTGCTGGTTGTCGCCGCAGTGATTGCACTGCCTACATTGGACAGCCGGATCATGAAGCCTTTAGATCCGAGATCTGAACATATCCTTAATAACGTCGCATCGCGTATTTCCAACTCAGCAACCCATTATCCCAATGTGCCATTACGTGTAATCATGTCGCCAAAAGGCCCTAAAAACCGCCATTTTTATTTAGTTAATGAGCAAGGCAATATTGTCTCGAATCCTAAAGCGAGTAAATATATGCGCCGCTTTATTTTGCAGAGTGAAGATTCATTAAGACCAAAAGTAAAACAAGCTAAAAACTGGTTAATGACTGGACCTATTAAGCTTAAAATACGTGGTAAAAACTATAAACTTTATGTCACGCAAAAATTACCACCTGAACACAACATCTGGCTCATTAACCTAGTCGATAAACCATTTCTAATGTTATTTATCACTATGTTTGTCAGCATGCCGTTATGTGCATTGTTAGCTTGGCATATATCAAAACCGCTACAAAAATTACAAAAAACCGCACGAGAAATTACTGATGGAAATTTAGATGCAGTGGTACCTGCGACCGAACGTCAAGATGAAATTGGTGACTTAGCCCGAAGTTTACGCTCAATGATGTTTTCAATCCGAGAGCACATCTCCTTGCAACACAGGCTGCTTAGTGATATTTCTCATGAATTGCGTTCACCGTTAACTCGACTCAAAATGTCAGTGGCAATATCGCGTCGCCGTTATGGGGAAACAAAAGAACTTGCCCGTATCGATAACGAATCACAACGTCTAGAAGAAATGATAGCTGCATTGTTAAACCTTTCGAAAATGCAACTAAACGCGACAACTAAAGAAAAGTTCGTACTAGGTTCCTTATTACAACCTATCTGTGAAGACGCAACTTTTGAAGCGGAACAACTTGGTAAGAATTTTTCTTATCCAAAACAGCAAAACAGCCATTTAAAAGGTTACCCAATATTACTCGGTAGCGCGATTGAAAATATTATTCGTAACGCCCTACGTTATGCTGATAGTAAAGTGGAATTACAGATAAATACCACAGCTGAGAATATTACTTTTATCGTATTAGATGACGGACCAGGAGTACCTGATAACGATATAGAACAGATATTTAAACCATTTTATCGAGTGTCTGAAGCCAGAGATAGAGAGTCTGGAGGCGCAGGTTTGGGATTGGCGATCACGGATAATGCAGTGCGTCAGCATCAAGGGTTCATCAAAGCAGAAAATCGAACGACAAAGGGTTTAAAAATTATGATTAATATTCCAAAACAGTAAGCTGTCTTCACATAGTTATATCGATTGTACATTCGGCTTACGCTTTAAAACAATTTTATTGCTCTTTATTCTTCAATTTTACTCTTGTCTAGGAAATCTAGATCAGGACGTAATGGATCCGTGGTATCAAGCTCTGGAAACATGGTCTCGATTTGACGGCGTTGCTCAACACGAGCTTTTTTCTTTTCGTAAGCTTTTGTGTCTAAATCATCAAAAAACATATTGATCAGAATATTCAGTGTAAAGGGAAGAGCACTAAGTGTCGCTATCCCCGTAACAATAATTACATTGCGCTTTTTCATCACGTTTACCATTCAATCCTTAAATTTGTTATTCTACGCAATATAGTTACGTTATATAACCCTGAGTTGAGACTTTATTATGTTGCAAATCGCACTATTTGAACCTGAGATCCCACCAAACACTGGCAACATTATTCGCTTGTGTGCGAATTCAGGATTCAAACTTCACCTTATCGAGCCGCTGGGTTTTGAATGGGATGATAAACGCGTGAAACGTGCCGGATTAGACTACCATGAATTTGCCGATGTAAAACGTCATGCAAACTACCAAGCATTTTTAGAATGTATTGGTGATGCCCGTATTTTCGCTTGCACAACTAAAGGCACTAAATATCATCACGAAGCAGAATATCAAGCAGGTGATGTATTATTATTTGGTCCTGAAACACGTGGTTTACCACCTGAAGTTTTAGATAGCTTACCGCAAGACCAAAAAGTACGTATCCCAATGCTACCTGAAAGTCGCAGCATGAACTTATCCAATGCCGTTTCTGTTTTCATTTATGAAAGCTGGCGTCAACTGGACTTTGCTGGTTCGAAATAAATACTAGATATAAGAATGGGAACCAAGTGGTTCCCATTCTTATTTTCATATTCGATTTAAAGACAAATAAAACTAAGCTTTCATGCCATAACGCTCAGTAATATAACTCTCAAATTTATTGCAAAGCGTTTCATCTGAATCTGAGTTATCAGCAATTAACAAATCGCCATCAACAATACTGATCTTAGCGTTTAATGCAGCGGGTTCAGCTTGCTCGCGTGACAGTGCAGCGGCTATTTTAACTTGTTCATTTTCCCACGCTTGTTCAGTGGTTTTATTGCAAGTTTGCGCTAAATACGTCGCTGAGAAACCTTCTCCCGTTAAACTACGTAAAGTCGCATCATGGCTAATGCTATTACCCGGTTTCCAATAATGCTCTGCCAGTAACGGGCCTATTTCTGGATTATCAGTCAGGTAACCAAACTTCTCTGTAAAGTAACCACGAGTTTGGTAAACCGCCATGTGCGCCAACAGATAGCCCTGATAAGAGCATGACGCTTCTTGCGACAGTAAATGCGGGATAGCTAATAGCGGTCGAGGGCTACAAGCCAAACCAAGAATACGCTGTTCAGTAACACGGGCTAATTGAGTTAAATATTCAGGTGTCAGCTGTTCATCGTCACAACTATAAACTGCCCACTCAAAATAAGGCACCACTAAAATACTGCGTTCTTCATAGGCTTTGAAAGGCTGTTTTGCTTCAATGTACGCTTTAATGATGGCATCAGGAATAACATTGCCCTGTGCGTCATACGCATATTGTTTTAGCCAGTCACCGTCAGTTAACAAGCTATCGCAGAACATAGATTGGGTTTCTGCATACGCCATTGACGTCGGCGCAAACTCTTGTGAAAAACACGGCGAATTCAATTTCACATTAGCGAAATGCGCTGCATGCCCGCCTTCGTGGAACAAGGTATTAATGCCATCAAAACCACTGCCGACCTGATCGGGTTTGGCATTACTGGTGAAGTTAATTTTACCTGCTTGCCAAGCCTCGCCTTGATAAAACGATGGGATCGGGCCATGACAGAAACCGTTCTGATATTTACCTTCACGATCGAGTAAGTCTAACGTTAAATCAGCTTGAGAATAATCGATACTCAAGCGACCAAATGATTCAATCCAACGACGTAATGATTTTGAGAATGACACATAAGGGTCTAGCTGACGCGCCGCATCCCCGCTATACATATAACTGAAGTTATGTCCGGCAACTGAACTTTGGCCTTTTTCTTCAGCTAATGTAGCAATGCTAGCTAAGTTTCTTTCGCGCGTTTTTTCTTCGAAATCGTCCAAGATGACAAACAACTGTTCTGGCGTCATTTGCTCGGTCTTATTAATTTTGTAATCGAAGTAGTTGCGAAAACCTTGTTGACGAGCAAAGTCATTGCGCTGTTTTACTAATTCAATGTAACCATTACTCAACACCCATTGTTCGAGATCCAATAAGCCTCTATGAGCTGATTGACGTACTAGTTCTTTATCACTGGTGCGAATATTAGTCGACAGAACGCCTAGCGATGCAGGTTGGCTTTGGCCGTTTTCATCATCACAATGCATAATGTAATTTTGACGGTTGGCAAATAATGTTGACTCTGATTGGATCAGCGCAGCCATCTTCTCTCTGCCTTCTTTACTTTCAATCGCATTGGCTTCGAAAAATGCCAACCAGCCTTGCAACCCTTTTAACAATGCTGCGTCGATATTAGCAGCGCCATTTAAAATATTAATTTGACTGCGAATAGCCTGTATACGGTTCGGATCTGAAATGAATACCTGTAACGTCGATTCCGCTTGAGCAAACTCATCATGGGCTTTGCTAGTTCCCATGTATGTGCTCCAAAACAGATCTTCTTTGCAACGGTGTAAAGCTAAATAATCTTGATTTAATTGCTCAAAATATTGTTGTGGATTCAAAATGTCTTCCTTGTTATCTATGATGTAGCAAGCCAATATTGCGCGAGTATGTCACAAGCATTTATTGAAAACCCCATTTTAGATCCAACATCTTAAAAAACAGACAAAAAAATAGGAGCAAACTGATTGCTCCTAAGTATTTTAAACCTAGTTATTCTACGTTATTAACTCAAAGCCAAGTGCTGAGCATGGAAACGTAAATGTGCTTCAATAAAGCTACTGATGAAATAATAACTGTGATCGTAACCATCGTGTAGGTTTAACGTCAGCGGATAATTATTCTTCGCCGCTGCAGCAACCAAACATTCAGGTTTTAACTGCTCAACCAAGAACGAATCATCTTTGCCTTGGTCCACCAGCGCAGGCACAAATCGCTGTGCTTTCGCCATCAATAAACTTGCATCATGCTCTTGCCATTTTGCTCTGTCGTTACCAAAATAATTACTAAAGGCTTTTTTACCCCAAGGGCAACTTGTTGGCTGACAAATTGGGCTAAATGCTGTCACAGATTTATAAAGTTCTGGATGACGCAACGCAATCGTTAACGCGCCATGACCACCCATTGAATGCCCACTAATCACGCGATCTTTAGTCACAGGGAAATTAGTTTCAATTAATGTTGGCAACTCTTTCACAACATAATCATACATCTGATAATGCGTGTTCCAGGGCGCTTCAGTAGCATTGACATAAAAACCAGCACCCAAACCAAAATCATAAGCCTGATCAACATCATCCGGCACACCTTCGCCGCGCGGTGAAGTATCCGGAGCGACTATAGCAATACCTAGCTCTGCGGCAATACGCAATGCGCCAGCTTTTTGCATGAAGTTTTCATCCGTACAAGTCAACCCTGATAACCAATACATAACTGGTACTTTATGCATACTTGATGCTTGCGGTGGCAAATATACTGCGAAACGCATTTGGCAGTTTAAACTACTCGACGCGTGATTATACTGGTGCTGCCAACCACCAAATATTTTATTACTGTTAACTATTTCTAAAGACATGACGTACCTGATTAATTTGTTAACACCTAAACATTACATACTTAAACGCTTAACGCTTAAATGTGAAGTTTAAACGCAGTGGTAGTGATAAAAAAGCGCCCCATCGGAGCGCTATTTTAGGTTACTTATCGAAATGAATAACAGTTCGAATACTTTCACCTTTGTGCATTAATTCAAATGATTCATTAATGTCTTCGAGAGCCATAGTGTGGGTAATAAAATCACTTAACTTGAACTCACCTTGTAGGTAACGTTCCACATAATCAGGTAACTCTGTGCGGCCTTTAACACCACCGAATGCACTGCCACGCCATACACGCCCAGTAACTAGTTGGAATGGACGAGTAGAGATCTCTTGACCTGCACCGGCAACACCAATGACCACTGATTCACCCCAACCTTTGTGGCAACACTCTAGTGCAGAACGCATTAGATTAACGTTACCAATACATTCGAATGAGTAATCTACACCACCGTCAGTTAGTTCAACGATAACGTCTTGAATTGGCTTATCATAATCTTTTGGATTGATGAAATCTGTTGCGCCAAGTTTTTTTGCTAGTTCGAATTTGCTTTCATTAATATCGATAGCAATGATGCGACTCGCTTTCGCCATTGTTGCGCCGATAACAGCAGAAAGACCAATACCGCCTAGACCGAAGATAGCAACCGTTGCGCCTTCTTCAACTTTAGCTGTATTCATCACCGCGCCCATACCCGTTGTGACACCACAACCAAGTAGACATACTTCTTCAAGCGGCGCTTCTTTGTTTACTTTTGCTAATGAGATCTCTGGTAATACCGTGTATTCAGAGAACGTTGAGCAGCCCATGTAATGGAAGATTGGCTGACCGTCTTTATAAAAACGCGTCGTACCATCTGGCATTAGGCCTTGGCCTTGAGTTTCACGGATCTGTTGGCAAAGGTTTGTTTTACCAGACTTACAGAATTTACACTCACCACATTCTGGCGTGTATAAAGGAATAACGTGATCGCCAACTTGAACACTGGTAACGCCTTCGCCGATTTGCTCAACGATACCGCCACCTTCATGACCTAAAATGACAGGGAAAATACCTTCTGGATCATCACCCGATAATGTAAAAGCATCGGTATGACATACGCCTGAAGCGATAACCTTAACCAATACCTCACCTTTACGTGGCAACATTACATCTACTTCTTCAATAGACAGTGGTTGTTTTGGACCCCAAGCAATTGCCGCTTTTGATTTAATAAATTTATCAGTCATCGTTATCTCCAGTTATCGAAATACAGTAATAAGGCGTTTAACCTTATTGATGGCGTTTATTATATTCACTTTTAATATAATGATAATCCAATAAAAAAGTAAATCACTATTACCTTACGGTAACAATGATACTAATAGTACATATTTATATTGCTTTAGCGGTAGCTGTAACCTGATAAGAATAGACCTGACTTCCAAGATATGATTATTAGCTGCAATTTGTTGGCTTGCATTAAAATAGCTCGATCTCCCCCTCCTCCATAGTACCGGAACTAATTGTTTTATTTTGCGCTTCGAGTGATTCCATTTTTAACTTTTGAGCTGTGGATTTTAATTTATCAAATAGACTGTTTTTCTCAACACCATCTATTGAAAGCATTGAATGCGGTGCGTAGTCACTGGCAAGTTGAAAGTATGCACTGGATGCTTGATATGACCTTTAGAGAAGACGAATCAAGAATAAGAAAAAAACAAGGACTGAATGGTTTCACGATCCAACCAGTAGCACCCGCAGCTTTCCCCGCTGATTTTTTATCACTGCCAGATTCTGTCGTTAACATTAAGATAGGGATAAATTTATATTTAGTTTCTAATCTCAATTTCCCAATCATGCTAATCCCATCCATGATTGGTATATTGATGTCGGAAGCTTGGTTGATAACAAGTGTGGAACCTTGAGTTTGTAAGAATTTCCTATAGGCGTATAACAATTGGCAGGAAGCACTATCGATATGTGTTACATGTTTAGCATTGATTATTTGTTGCGGAGCATTAATAGGTAGTCGCTCTAAATTTGCTTTAAGATCGATAACTTCACTAATATCAATCCGAGCGCCAAGCTCCATGGCAATATTGACTTGTTCCATAACAGATCATTCCTTGCGGTCTACTGATAACTCACTTCAAGTTATTTTAAATAACAAACACAGGAGGCAAAACGAGGAAAACAGTAGAAAATAAGCCTATTTGTGATAGCAATTTTGAGGATCTTGTCTAACACAGCTAGGCTTTTAAGAATTGGAAATTAAAACTACATCCAATCTGTATTGCGAATGATACCGACAGCGATACCTTCAATATTGACACTTTGAAAATTAAGATCCACGCGGATCGTGCTCATATCATCATTTTCAGGGTGCAGCAATATTTCAGAACCTTGTTGCTCAAAACGCTTTACAGTCACTTCATCATCCACGCGAGCAACGACAACTTGTCCTTTAGAAATATTTTGGGTCTTATGTACTGCCAGTAGATCACCATCCATTATGCCGATATTACGCATACTTTCACCGCGCACACGCAACAGGAAATCCGCCTTCGGCGTAAACATACTTGGATCTACATTATAATGTGATTCAATGTGCTCTTGCGCCATGATAGGTTCACCCGCAGCAACTTGGCCGATTAACGGTAAACCTGATTCTTCAGGTTCGTCATCAACGAGCAGACGAATACCACGAGAAGTACCCGCTAATATTTCAATATGGCCTTTACGAGCGAGTGCTTTTAAATGTTCTTCAGCCGCATTAGGTGAACGAAAACCAAGTTCCTTAGCGATCTCGGCACGCGTCGGTGGCATCCCAGTTTCTTGTATATTTCTCTTTACGAGTTCAAAAACTTCAGTTTGTCTTTGCGTTAGTGCTTTCATGGTTATCCTCAACTGGTTTTATATACAGCTTCTTGTGATTATATACAGTATTTAATACTTTGCAATATTAGCTAGTAACTAATGAAAATTATTGTCAATTCACATTTGCTGAGCTTAAAACACAGATTTAGCAACAGGCTTCTGGTATTATTACTCTAGGTTTTTCCATACACATACGACAGAACGATACCCTTATGCAACAATCTCCTTCAATGCTAAGCAGAAGCTTCGTTAACAGGCTAGTACAATCACAATATGTACCTGATAATCCAGTAGAAGCATTAAAATTAGATGTATCTCGTCCAATTGTTTACGTATTAAAAACTAAATCCATGACGGATTTAGTCGCATTACAGCGCGCCTGTGCAGATCTTGACTTACCCGATCCTCTGAAAACTATTACCATTAACGGTATTACTATTCCCAGCTATGTTTGCTTAGATAATCCAGCTCCTTTATTTGGTGAAGCAAAGCCAAGCGATGAATTCTTTGATGAATTCCAGCAGTTATTACGCATGCATAAAGATGATAAACATCTCGATATGCAACTCATGCCTGTGACTCTTTTTTGGGGTCGAGCGCCAGGTAAAGAAGGCCAAATCCCACTGCTTTCATTAGCCAACAGCAGCTCTCCAAGTCGCTTCCGGAAAACCTTGATCGTCGGCTTGAATCGCAAAGATAATCTAGTGCGCTTTAATCACCCAGTCTCGCTTCGCCTAATGGCCGATCAACACGGTACCGATAAAAAACTAGCGCAAAAACTAATTCGAGTTGCCAAAATTCACTTTAGTCGCCAAAAACTTGCGGCTTCAGGACCAAAATTACCGAACCGATACCAACTCTTTGATCAATTAATGCGTAACCCAGAAGTAAAAAAAGCCATTCAAGATGAAATCAAAGAAAACAATATCTCTGAAGAAAAAGCTCGAAAACTAGCGCATGGCTATATTGATGAAATCGCTAGTGATTTTTCGTATAAATTAATTAAGAACACCAGTAATTTCATGACTTGGTTATGGAATAAGATCTACAAAGGCATTAAGGTAAATAACGCTGAACAGGTTCGTAAACTGGCTGCAGATGGCCATGAAATCGTATTTATGCCCTGTCACCGTAGCCATATGGATTATTTGCTACTGTCTTACGTTATCTATAATCAAGGTTTGATCCCACCGCATATCGCCGCAGGTATTAACTTAAATTTCTTCCCCGCTGGTCCTATGTTCCGCCGTGGTGGTGCATTTTTCTTACGCCGTACTTTTAAAGGCAACAAGTTATATGCCACAGTATTCCGTGAATATCTCAGCTTATTATTCGCCAAAGGTTATTCGGTAGAGTTCTTTACTGAAGGTGGTCGCAGCCGTACGGGTCGTTTATTACCGCCGAAAACAGGTATGTTAAACATGACTTTACAGGCCATGTTAAGAGATCAAAGTAGACCTATTACGCTGGTACCTGTTTATCTAGGTTATGATCATGTCATGGAAGTAAGTACATATGTGAAAGAACTTTCAGGCGCCAACAAGAAAAAAGAAAGCGCTTTTCAGGTACTCGGCATTGCCAAAAAATTACGCAACTACGGGCAAGCATTTGTTAACTTTGGTGAGCCAATAAATCTAAATCAATATTTAAATCAACACGTTGAAAATTGGCGTGATGACATGAATATGCCAGTGGAATCTCAACCAGAGTGGTTACATAGCACAACTGTGAACTTGGCTAATAAAGTCATGGAGCATATTAATAGCGCTGCTGCAGTAAACTCTTTAACTATCTGTGCGTTAATTTTACATGCAGCACCACACAAGGCATTAAGCCGTGAAATATTGGTTAAGCAAATCGACAGCTATCTAAAACTGCTACGCAATAATCCGTATGACGAATACAGTACTTTACCGGACAGTGGAGCAGAAGAAATATTAGACCAAGCAATATCGCTTAACAAAATGACAGTGCGCGAAGATAGCCTAGGTCAAATGTTATCTATGTCTTATGAGCAAGCGGTGTTACTGACATTTTATCGTAATAACATCTTGCATCTGTTTGCTTTACCATCATTAATTGCAGCAACTATTTTAGAGCAGCCACAAACATCGATTGCCGATATCGTCGCGAAAGTAACTCAACTTTATCCGCTGATTAAAGCTGAGTTATATTTGAAATATGCGGAAAGCGAGCTAGAAACAGAGATCTCAGCAGTACTGGTAGAAATGCAGCAGCAAGAGCTTATTACCAACAATGCAGGCTTCATTTCAGCACAACCAGAGAAGCTAATGTCGCTAAAACTATTAGCAGCCAACATTCAAGAAACGCTACAGCGTTATGCGATTGTGCTGACAGTTTTAGAAAACGATCAAGCTATCGATAAGTCTGATTTAGAATTACGTAGTCAGTTAATAGCAGAGCGTCTTGCATCACTTAATGGTGTCAGTGCCCCCGAATTTTTTGATAAGAAAGTATTAACTATCTTCATTAATAATATTCAATCACTTAACTATTTGTCAGAATCTGGCACTGCCAGAGCCGATAAGATCAGTGAACTGGCAACGGTAGTGAGAAAGCTAACGACATTAGAAGTGAAGCAAACCATCACAGATGTAATGCTAAGCCAGCAAGAAAAAGATTAGCGAAGTTTAAACCTAAATTTAGCTATTAAAAAAGGAGCCTCGGCTCCTTTTTTATACTGATTTTTCATATACGCAACTGTCGTACTCTATAAATAATTCAAAAGTAAACTAATAAAGATGACCATACCCACGTAATTATTATGCAAAAAAGCTTTAAAACAAGCATCGCGTTCGCGATCTACAATTAAGACTTGCTGATAAACAAACAAACCAGCAACCACCAATAAACCAACAAAATAAATCATCGATAAAGCTAATAGCCAACCTAACCAAGCCAGACCGAATAAAGTGCTTAGCTGCAATAAACCGACAATTAACTTGTCATTTTTACCAAACAAAATTGCAGTAGATTTAATTCCAACAACCAAGTCATCATCACGATCTACCATGGCATAGAGGGTATCGTAAGCAACAGTCCACAATACGTTAGCGACGAATAATATCCATGCATAAGCAGGTACATGTCCTAATTGCGCTGCAAATCCCATTGGAATGGCCCAGCCAAATGCCATACCTAATACCACTTGCGGTAAATGGGTGTAACGCTTCATGAAAGGATAACAAGCCGCTAATGCCACTGCAGCAAACGATAAACCGATCGTCAATCCATTCATCGTTAAAACTAACAAGAACGAAACCAAGGTCAGAGCAAAGAAAAAGACAAGTGCTGAACGCGAAGATATCTTCCCGGTAATAAGCGGTCTTTGACTGGTACGTTTGACATGCGCATCGACTTTACGATCGGCAAAATCATTAATGACACAGCCCGCAGATCGCATAAAGATAACACCTAAGGTAAATACAATTAATACGTCAATATCAGGCATACCTTCAGCGGCAATCCAAAGTGCCCATAATGTCGGCCACAATAATAATAAACTGCCGATGGGTTTATCGAGACGGGCGAGTTTTACGTAATCAATTACCTTTTCTGTCATTAGCGACATTTACAACATCCTTCCTTCACTAGATTTATAGATTGTTATTTATAAGCATTTGCGGCTGGTAAAAAGACCTCTGAAACCAGCAAAGATTTATTCGATAGCAGAAAACACGAACGACGACCAAATAAAGTCATTGGATCGCCGTCATTAAAACGCTGCATAACATGTTGCAGCGGACTATTTTGCTCAAACTTAGCCACCTCAATACTGCTGCGCTGCATATCGGGTTGACTGAATAATACCGCGCCCAACGGCTTACAGCCTAAATTAGCGAGCGCATTATCAGCACCACTTACCGTACTTAACGGCATAACACTACGAGCGAATACCCAAGGTATGCCATCTAGTTTTAACAATACTTCACGCACAAACCCTTGGCTTTCAATGAGATTAAGCTGCGCTTGTTCATCTGCCGACAAAGGATAATTGCCTTCAATCAAAACTTGTACAGTGAACGCCTGGCAATACTGTTTCAAACGCGCCGTTAACGACCCCGTATTGGTCAGCCAATCGTACAAGTTTTCTGATAATTCCGCTTTTAAAATAGACGGCCATAACCATGCTGAATCGCAACCAAGTGGATACACTAAATTTAATTCAGCTTCGCCCAAAGACGAGCTGTTGAAATCATGCAACATGAAGGTACCGTTTAAGCAAAAATAAAGCTTAATTATCTGCTATTCGCCGCAAGATTGTAAGCTAGGTGTGAAGTTGTTATAGGATTTATTTAACTAATCAATTGTATTTAGTATACTCGTCATTATAACTGTTATATAAAATGCATACATCGACGTGATGTATTGTCTCGTACAGGATTGACGACATGAGATTTTTAACTTGGTTTGGATTATTCGCAGCTTTAATTCTGACAAATAATGCCAGCGCTGAAGGTAAAGCGGGCAAACCAACCTACATTTATTTTGGTCTAGAGCCCAATATTACGACCAACTACATTAGTGAAAATAAGAAAATAGGATTTGTGAATGTCGCTGTCGAACTAATGACAGCCGGTGATGATGGTTTGGATATTATCGAAAAACATCAACCATTGATCCGCGATAAAATCATTTCAATTCTTGGTCACCAATCACCACAACGTTTACGCACTTTATCAGGTCGTGAAGAAGTACGCCTGACAATTCAAAATGAAGTGAATACGTTATTAAAAAGAGAAAGTGGTGTTGAAGCGATTGAGAAGGTATTATTTACTAAGTTTTTACTGATGTAGAACTCACTTGATTAAAATTTTTTACCATGAAAATTAAAAACTCAATTTATAATTTTATATTAAAGAATAAATAACTAGATCTCAGAAACTAAAAAGCCAGTTACTATAAGTAACTGGCTTTTTAGTTTCTGAGCTTTTAATCACTAATTTTTAATGATGTTAACTTTTGATCGCATTAGTTTTTTATTGCATTAATGATGGCAGTCGTTGAACAGCCATCTTCAAACTGTAGAATTTCAACCTTGCCACCATTCGCTAAAACTTGCTTATGACCGGCTATCTCTTCGACTTTATAATCTCCGCCTTTAACCAATATTTCAGGTAATAGTTCAGCGATTAAATCTTCTGGTGTTTCATCAGTAAACTCAACAACCCAATCGACAGCACCCAATGCAGCCAATACAGTCATACGGCGATCACAAGGATTAATCGGACGGCCTTCACCTTTCAATCCACGCACAGAAGCATCGGAGTTAACCGCCACAATCAAGCGTTGACCCAGCTTGCGAGCTGAGTTTAAATATGAAACATGACCCGCGTGAATAATATCAAAACAACCATTCGTCATTACAATATCTTCACCACGTAACTTCGCCGATTTCACCGCTATTTTAAGCTGTTCTTGAGTTAATACACCAAAACCACTTTCTTGCGAACCGTGCAAGGCATTGGCTAATTCAAGCGGGCTTACCGTCGAAGTACCAATTTTGGCAACCACTATGCTCGCCGCCGTATTCGCTAATGCACAAGCATCTTCTAGCGATGAACCCGCTGACAATGCGCTGGCTAATACTGAAATAACTGTATCGCCCGCCCCCGTTACATCAAATACTTCTTGAGCTAATGCAGGTAAATGAAATTCTTCATGTTCAGCGCGGATCAAAGTCATGCCTTTTTCACTACGCGTTACCAACAATGCTTCCAGCTCAAAATCAGCAATCAATTGACGGCCTTTTTCGACTAAAGTTTTTTCATCTTTACAATGACCAACCACACTTTCAAACTCAGATAAATTCGGTGTTAATAATGTCGCGCCACGGTACTTTTCAAAATCACAGCCTTTCGGATCGACCAATACTCTCACGCCTTGTTTACGTGCAGCTTGGATCATTTTTTGAACTTCAGATAGCGCACCTTTGTTGTAATCAGAGACAATCATCACCTGATAGTCTGCAAGGTTAGCTAATGTTTTGGCCACTAAAGGCTGGGTATCTACAGCCGCAACTGTTTCTTCAAAATCCAGACGAATAACTTGTTGGCCACGGCTTAATACGCGCAATTTAGTAATGGTTGGGTAGTTATCTAACTGCAAAAAATCACAAGGCACGTTCACTGCTGACATCTTATCTTCTAGTGCTTGTGCAGCTTCATCTTTACCAGTTAAACCGAGTAACTTAGAATTGGCGCCCAATGCAGCTATGTTTAATGCTACGTTTGCTGCACCACCAGGTCGGTCTTCAACACCACCGACTTTAACAATCGGCACGGGAGCCTCTGGCGAGATACGTGTTGAATCACCATTCCAATAGCGGTCCAACATTACATCGCCAACTACTAGAATGTCTGCAGTACTAAAATCAGGTAAAGTAACTTCCATTATTTTCTCGATCATTTAATTTGAAGATTTAGATTTAAAGTTAGATTTATAGTCGATAAACGCTTGGCCACAACCAACCGCCAGACCTAGTAAATGTGCGGTGTTGGCTATATCTAAGCCAAAGAGAGGCACAAAACCAACCACCAGCCAAGCTAACATAAAGCCAATATAGGGCTTAGGTAAGCTTAAATTCTGTTCAGGAGACAACCAACCTGTCCACCAAATATAACCAACTAAGGCATAAACTACACCGGATAAACCGCCAAAATTAGGCCCTGATATTAAAAATTGGCCGACATTGGGAATTAGCGCAGCAACTAAAAAGATCAGCATCAGCTTAGCACTGCCAAGTTGCTTCTCAATTTGTCCGCCTAAATACCACCACCACAACAAATTAAACACCAAATGCAGAATAGAAAAATGCATAATTGCTGGCGTGATCAAACGCCAAAATTCACTGATATCTGTCGGTGATAGCGTGAATGGGAAATGCAGTTTGGCATAAATAAATTCATGTTGCGAAATTGCGCCCAAATACATCAACACAAATACTGCTAAACAACATACGAAGATCGCCAGCGTGACTTTACCTGCATGGCTTATAAAGTTCTGCAGCATATTGCCCGATTGATAATTAAAGCTCGCGGTACGAGTTTCCGCCATATCCCAAGAAGCCGCTTGGTATTTATCCTGAAACGGATCGGCTAAAAACAAATCCAGCTCCGCTGAAGCCTGCTCAACATGCGTCATCGCAGGTAAGCAAATAGCAAAGCCTTCTTCTAACGGAGCGACTTTGGCATCAATGCTTTTTACAGCCAAATAATCAACAAACGCCTGCGCCATACGCGGGTTCGTGATCACACCTATTTCAATCATTCAATCACCTACAATACTGATAATCACTTATAACTATATAAAAATACGCTAGCTAACCAGCCACAAATTGACATTGACGACGCCAATCTTCAAAACCACCATCCATGCTATAAACACTTTCAAAACCTTGTTCAACCAAATACTGCGCTGCACCTTGACTACTACGGCCATGATAACAAACCACCACAACCGGAGTTTCAAAATCTGTTTCTTGCATAAATGTCACTAATTTAGCATCAGTTAAATGTAGCGAGTCAGCAATATGAGCATCGGTGAATGACTGAGGATCGCGAATATCGACAATCTTTACTGCCGCCTTTTCTGTTAACCAAGTATTCACTTCTGCTACTGAAATATGTTTAAAACTGTCCATGCCCATCCTTTGCTTGTTCTATTAACGCTAATATTTACCGATTCAGTTTTGATCAACTAGCTCTATTATTTATTAATCAACTCACCCACTGAATAGCCTTATTCTATGCGATTACGTTACAACAACATAAATCGTATCTCAATATAGGCTTGTGATATTATCATATTGCTCATATCAGGCCTATTTTCAAACTAAAATCCAGACAATATCCAAACAGATGGTAGAAAAATGTTTAATCGCACATTATACACAGCGTTACTCTATATTACGTCACCGCTTATATTTTCTTTGTTATTAAAAACCAAAAAAGGTAAGCCGCCAATCGGTGAGCGTTGGAAAGAATTTGCTGGGATTAGTCCCGATTTACCGATGCGAGATAGCCAGCAACCAATTTGGATCCATGCGGTATCCGTTGGTGAAGTGATTGCCGCAACGCCGATCATTAATGCCCTGCAAGCAAAGTATCCAGCTCAGCAACTGCTTATTACGACAACCACGAGTACGGGGGCAGAACGTGTGGCCGCATTATCTAACAATTTAGGCATTTCTCACTGCAACATAGAGCATAGATATTTCCCTGCTGATTATCCTTTTGCTATCAAGCAATTCATCGCTCGCATGAACCCTTCTATTTGCCTGATCATGGAAACAGAGCTGTGGCCAAACATGCTCACCATTTGCCAAGAAAAACAATTACCAACAGTTGTCGTTAATGCGCGTTTATCAGAAAAATCTCAACAAAAATATCTCAAGTTTAACCATCTGTTCGCCAAACCACTGCACACAATCAGCCATATCCTCTGTCAGAATGAAGACGATAAACAGCGGTTTATCGGGTTAGATACTCCTTCTGATAAACTAACAGTAACCGGCACTGTAAAATATGATATTCAATTCAGCGATACTGTCATTAATACTGGGTTAGCACTTAAAACTGAACTCGGTGATCGCCCAACCTTTATCGCCGCCAGCACCCATAAGGGCGAAGATGAGATTATATTAACTGCATTTGCACAAATCAAAACGACTCATCCAAATGCAGTGATGATCTTAGTGCCGCGTCATCCAGAGCGTTTTGATGATGTCGCGGTGTTATGCCAGAGACACTTTTCAGCCACGCTACGCCGTAGTCAAAATGCAGCAGCAGATTTATTAGCTACAGCGGATATTTATCTTGCTGATAGCATGGGTGAAATGCCAATCATGTTAGCTGCCAGCGATGTGTGTTTCATCGGGGGGAGTTTGTTAGGCGATAAAGTCGGCGGACATAATTTACTTGAGCCTGCAGCATTGGCCAAGCCCTGCATTACCGGACCTAGCTACTTTAACTTTGCTGATGTGACAGCGCAGTTATTACAACATGATGCCGTCACAGTAGTACAAGATGCCACTGAATTGGCCACCACGGTAAATCAATTATTTAACGATCACGAGCGTGCAATGATAGTAGGTAATAATGCCAAAGACGTAGTCGATGCGAATACAGGCGCACTAGATAAAATCATTACCAAACTCGGTGTGTTTATTGATGAGATTATAGAAAAAGACAAGATGAAAAAGTCGTAATTTGCATAATAGTAATTTGGCTTCTGGTATTATGACCACAATACAAGAAGCCTCAAACACACGAAATAAACGTATGCTTATCGCAATATATTAGATTGTTTGGTTTTCAGGTGTCGCCAAACGAATGTAATAATCATGCATGTGTTGATAATCTAATAATGCTTGTTCAGTAAAATACGGCTTCATCATAAAGATAGACTTCAAGATCCCACGATAAATATCAGTCTTATAAATTTTCGCATCTTTACTGATCGTGGTGCGATAGCTCACCCAAGAAACCAGCACGACTTTAATCGAGTTAGCTAAGTCATCAAGATCTTCAATTGGCACATTAACAATATTGTTTTTCTGTAATGAAAATAATAAATCTACTTCACGCTGCGCCGATACTTCCTGAAATTTCAAATATTTTTTGTGCAGCTCAGGATCGCGAGATAATAAAATCGGCAGGCTATAATAGAAAAAACGGAAACGCCAGATAGTTTCAAACATAGAATCTAAGTAGCTCATCATCATTTCCAGCGTTGCACTACCATCACCAATCGGTTGAAAGTGCTCAGAAAGATAATCCACATACTGATCAAAAATAGAGTGGATAATATCTTCTTTATTGCGGAAATGGTAATACAAATTACCCGGACTAATACCTAGATGTGCTGCGATATGATTGGTTGTAACGTTACGTTCACCAAATTCATTAAACAGCTCCAATGATGTTTGTATGATCTTATCTTTTGTTTTCATGTACGGCCATTTTAATTATTTTTATTAGGAATAGTGCCAATACTCGCACACTTAGCCGTAAATGACACAGTGTGATATCCGAATATTAGAATGATCGCTCAATTATTATAACCCGTTAATAACGATTTCCAGTCTGACTCTTGCCAGTGAAACTGTTCAATCTTCTTATTTTCTTTCAAAAAAGAGCGTTTTAATCTATCTAGGTTCGACTTTTTCCAGATATCATCTGGCTTTTTGAACTTACAACGATCGAAATCAATCAGCCACAACTTATTGTTTTCATCAATAATTATATTATGAATGTTTAAATCTGCGTGCCAGAGCCCAGCATTATGGAAATCACGGATCATCCGCCCAATTTCTAAGTACTGCTGCTCAGTTAAAGATTCATTACTGAGTACTTTAACTAAGTCTCGTGCCCCTGTAATTTTAGCGGTGATCAAATCAGCTTGATAATAAAGTCCGCGTTTAATCACTTGCCCAGCCATAGGTTTAGGTACAGGTAAGCCCATTCCCAATAACTTTTGGGTCACCATAAACTCTTGATAAGCCCGCGTTGATTTCAATCCAGTGTAACAATACCCGTCAGTGAGCATTTTACCAATCAGACCACCACGACGATAATGGCGTAACACATACTCATCGCCTGCAAGTTTGAAAAACCAAGTCACGCCACGTCCAAATGCCGAACCAATGATCGCTTCCTGTTGTTGCCAGTAGTCACCATCAAAATAAGCCGGCGTAATATCAGCATCAAGCTCATCTTGAAAAAACAATACGCGATTGCCTTGCGAACGTACTAACATAAGGACTCCAAACAATAAGTAATAAAAAAATTCTCGATAAATTTTACATTACCGCAAACGATTTGCATAATAGCCTTTTGTAATCAGCCACTAGAAACTATGAATATAACTGCGCCAGAGAGTATCTGTATCTTACGTTTTTCCGCAATTGGCGATGTCTGCCATGCTGTTGCGGTTGTTCAAGCCACTCAACGTCACTACCCAAATGCCAAAATCACTTGGATTCTCGGTAAAGTTGAAGCCATGCTAGTGGGTGACATTCCGAACGTTGAATTCATTATTTTTGATAAAAAGACTGGTTTGAAAGGTTACAACGACCTACGTAAAAAACTCCAACACCGCCAGTTTGATGTACTACTGCATATGCAAGTTGCCTTACGTGCCAGTATTGCCAGTTTATGTGTTAAAGCGACAGAGCGCTGGGGATTTGATAAAGCCAGAGCCAAAGAAGGTCAATTCTTATTTACCAATCGCCATATTAAAGCGCAGAGCCAGCCACACGTATTAGATGGGTTTATGGCGTTCGCCGAAGCCATCGGCGTACCAGTCTGTGCACCGCAATGGGATATACCACTGTCGACAGAAGATAGTTTATGGGCACACTCTCAGTTAAGCCACGATCAGAAAAATTTCATTATCTGTCCTGCCGCCAGTAAAGCAGAGCGCAACTGGAGTATTGAAGGTTATGCGGCAGCTGCTGAATATGCTCAAAACCGTGGTTATCAAGTAACGATTTGTGGCGGAATGACCGAAACAGAAAAACAAATGGCGCTCGATATTGCTGAGCAAACACCAGCTCCAGTTAACAACTTAGTCGCCAGAACATCATTAAAACAGTTGCTCGCAATCCTTAAACATGCCGACCTTGTTTTAGCGCCAGATACTGGTCCAGCACACATGAGCACCACAATGGGCACGCCAGTTATCGGGCTTTACGCACACAGTAATCCAGGCAGAACCGGCCCTTACAATAATCGCGATAGCGTGGTGGAAGTTTATAATAAACACATGCCAAATGCAGTGTGGGGACAAAGAGCCAAAGGCGCACTACTAATGCAAGACATTAAAATTGCCGACGTCAAACAAGCCATGCAGTATTGGTTTGATAAACAAGAGGCATCAGCATGAGTAAGAAATATCTATTTTATGTTGCTCAGAATTACAGCTTTGCCATGTTACGCCCATTGCAAGACGAGATCCGCCGCCGTGGTGGGCAAGTTGCTTGGTTTCTAGAACCCAATGTCAATGCAGATTACCTACGTTCTAATGAAGAACAGCTAACCAACGTTGAAGCTATGCAAGCATTTAACCCGTTCGCCGTATTTGTTCCCGGTAATGTGGTGCCCGATTTCATTCCGGGTTTAAAGGTAACGGTATTTCATGGTTTTGATGCTGGAAAGCTAGACTGGAGAGGCAACAATACCCACTATATTTATCGTGGTTGTTTTGATCTTGCTTGTTCATATGGCTCAAATATGACGGCTAACTTTCAGAAGATGGCCGACCAACACCAAACCTTTAAAGTGCTCGATACTGGCTGGCCAGCATTAGACCCGCTATTTACGCCAAACACTACAGATAACCCTTATATCAAGCCCGCAGATAAACGCCCTGTTGTGTTATTTTGTTCAACATTTTCACCGCGTTTTTCATGTGCACCTCACATTATCGAAAGTATTAAAAAACTATCAGAAACAGGTGAATGGCGCTGGCAGGTACAATTCCATCCAAAGATGGATCCAAGGATTGTTGAGCAGTACAAAGCCTTAGAAAGTGACAACCTTACTTTCATCGAAACGGATAACATAGTGCCTATGCTACAGAGCGCCGATGTGATGCTTTGTGATACATCATCTGTCTTATCGATGTTTTTATTGCAGAGAAGACCGGTTGTCACCTTCAAAGGTAATATGCAGGGCGAGCACATAATTAATATCACCGAACAAGCCGATATTGAATCGGCATTACGCAATGCATTAGCACAGCCTGAAAAGCTAATGACGGCAATTGATAGTTATATTAATTACATTCACGCCTTCACCGATGGTCAGTCTAGCGCCCGCGTATTGGATGCCGTTGATGCGTTCAATGTTAGCTCGTTAAAGAAAAAACCGTTGAACCTGTTTCGCCAATTCAAACTTAGAAAAAAACTAAAATACTGGAAACTATAATGACAGTAAAAGTAATTTACCCAGGGACTTTCGATCCAATCACCAATGGACACAGTGACTTAATTGAACGCGCAGCTAAGCTGTTCGATAAAGTAATTGTCGGTGTTGCTTTTAACCCGACTAAAAAACCCTTTTTCGCTCTTGAAGAACGTGTACAACTGGCAAAATCAGTCACCGCACACCTTGATAACGTAGAAGTTGTTGGCTTTAGTGGTTTGTTAGTTGATTTTGCCAAGCAATATGATGCCAGCGTACTGATCCGTGGTTTACGCGCAGTTTCTGATTTTGAATATGAATTTCAGCTGGCCAATATGAATCGCCGCTTAAATCCAGACCTTGAAAGTGTATTTTTGACGCCATCTGAAGAGAATTCATTTATCTCTTCCACGTTAGTCAAAGAAGTCGCTATTCATCATGGCGATGTATCGCAATTTGTAGCGGCAGAAGTATGTCAGGCTATTTTGGCTAAGATCGCTAAATAGAACTTCAGAAAATTCATTTTATAAATGGCCCAAAAAATAAAAACGCGCTCTAATTTAGAGCGCGTTTTCTACCGTCTATTAACACTAAATAACTAACGCTGACAATCACTGCAAAATACCGTATTGCGTTGACCAATTTTCAGTGATTGCAACAACTCACCACACTTAGGACAAGGTTTTCCAGCTTTGCCATATACTTGCAGCTCCTGAACAAAGTAACCCGGCTTACCGTCTGTTTGGGTAAAGTCTTTCAGAGTCGTACCACCCTGTTTGATGGCTTTTGCTAATACATCTTTGACGTCATCCACCAGCACTTTATAGCGCGCTAATGAAATATTACCAGCGGCACGCTTTGGATTAATCCCAGCAGTAAATAACGCTTCATTGGCGTAAATATTGCCTACACCAACTACATTATGGTTATCCATCAGAAACGATTTCACTGGTGCTTTACGATGACGCGAACGCTCAAATAATAGCTGTGCGGTAAAATCATCCGTTAACGGCTCAGGACCTAGAGTTGCGATTAACTTATGTTGCAGGACATCGCCCGGCTCCCACAATACCGAACCAAAGCGCCTAGGATCGTTTAAGCGCAGACATAGCCCTGTTTCCATAACAATATCCACATGATCATGTTTTTCGGCTGAAACGTCGCTATTTAGCACTCTCAGGCTACCAGACATACCTAGATGGATCATGATCGTACCCTTATCTGTTTTCAGTAGCAGATATTTAGCTCTACGTGCCACCTCATGAACCACACAACCCACAGCATCTTGTAATGTTATCGGTACAGGCCAACGCAAACGATCATCACGCACCACGATCTTACTAATGCGCTGATTTTCAAGATAAGGTCGAATACCTTGGCGACTGACTTCGACTTCCGGTAATTCAGGCATAACAGAGAAAATCCTTATTCTGCAAAAAAGGGAAAAAATAAACAGTATGAGACTAAAATTTATAAACTAAAAATATTAACGAAGTGATCTCTAATCGATTCATGAGCTAACGAGGTAATAATAATTGCAGTTCAGATTCATCTATTTGCAAGAGTTGTTGCTGCCAATTTTGTAATAAATAACCACTGTCTATTTGATATAAAATCACCACAACAGGCTCAGAAATGTTCGCCAATTGAAAATTAATCTTAATTCCGTAATTTAAATTGCTGATCTGAATATCACTCGGCACGGTTTTGAACGTAGCAGTTTCCCAAGTTTTAACAATTTTACCCAGCTGAGTTTGCGACAAATTCAATGGCGGTTGCACTTCTAACTCAGCTCCAATTCTACGAATAGTCATATTATCCATTTGCATCGATAAAATGACCCCGTTCGCAGGCAGCGCAGTTTGATAAGCGGCATTTTTAGTGTTGCCATTTAGCTTATTACCGGAATATTGAAATATTAGCATCATTGCCAATATCACAAAAATCATCACATTATTCCAACCGCGTCGAGAAAGATTCACAAGCTAGCCTTAATTCATTAAGTAATTAAATAACTATAAAACACAGACAAAAAAAAACCCAGCAAAAGCTGGGTTTTCAATATGTAGAATGTAAAACCAAGGATTACTTGATTTTGCCTTCTTTGTACATTACATGCTTACGAACAACTGGATCAAATTTTTTGATTTCCATTTTTTCAGGCATATTTTTTTTATTTTTATCTGTGGTATAGAAGTGACCTGTACCAGCAGATGAATTCAAACGAATTTTATCGCGCATAATAGAGTTCCTTAAACCTTCTCACCACGGGCACGCATTTCAGCTAAAACTGAATCAATGCCCTTTTTATCGATAATACGCATACCTTTTGCAGTAAGGCGTAATTTAACAAAACGATTTTCACTTTCAACCCAAAAACGATGTGTATGTAGGTTAGGCAAAAAACGGCGACGAGTGCGGTTTTTTGCGTGAGAAACGTTGTTACCAACAGCTGGTTTCTTACCAGTGACTTGGCATACTTTAGACATGTCGTCTTCTCCAAATATTTTCTTGCTCGAGCAAATATACAGTGTCTTGTTGGCCGTCGCCCAAGACACGTGCTAAAGGCGGCATTTTATACAGCAAAGCGAAACACAAGGCAAGTTTTTTTGTTTTAGCTTGACTCGTAAAATCTTACTTTTATAGCCAACCTCGTTCCGCAAAACTCGCTATGTCACTGTCACCAATAACAAAATGATCGAGAACTTTAATGTCAATTAATTGTAACGCTGAAACAAGTTTATCCGTGATCATGCGATCTGCATGACTCGGTTCTGCAATCCCGGAAGGGTGATTATGGGCAAAAATAACTGCCGCAGCATTGCGTTCTAATGCTTTTTTGACCACCACTCTGGGATACACACTCGCGCTGTCTATTGTGCCATAAAATAATGCCTCAAAGCGAATCACTCGGTGTTTATTGTCTAAAAATAATACTGCAAATACTTCATGAGGCAGATCGCGTAATTTTGCCCGTAAATAATCGCGGGTCAACTGCGGGCTAGTTAAAGCATCACTCCGCTCTAATTGTTCTGCCAAAAACCGTCGAGACATTTCAACAACAGCCTGTAATTGCACATATTTCGCTACACCTAAACCTTTAATTTGACAAAACTCTGGTTCAGTAGCCGCGAGCAAAGCCCGCAAACTACCAAACTCTTGTAAAATTTGTCTCGCCAGCACCACGACATTGGTACCTTTAATGCCAGTGCGTAAGAAAATGGCTAATAGCTCAGCATCTGATAATGCCGCAGCGCCCGCAGCAATTAATTTTTCTCGCGGCTGTTCATCGACAGGTAAAGATTTCATTTTTACATTAATTATCACATAGCGTCCTCATTTCAGATTGGTGATTTGCAAGCCTAGTTAAACTCGCCACAAAAACTTAAAAATCGGATAAAAAAGTGAAATACTTCAAAACTGTATAATTAATAATGCCACTCATATTTTTCATAACAAACCTTAGCACCTGCGAAATTAATTATGCTATTGTTGCTGCCAGATTTTAGAATATCCTTTCAGATTTAATGTGGAACCTACAATGGGATTTAATGTAAAACCTACAACAACACTCCTTGCTAACAAACGTATTTTGCTCGGAATCACTGGTGGTATAGCGGCCTATAAATGTGCTGAATTAACCCGTAGGTTAACGGAACGTGGTGCTCAAGTTCGTGTCGTCATGACCCAATCAGCGCAACAATTCATCACACCTTTAACCATGCAAGCGGTCTCTGGTTTCCCCGTTTCACATAGCCTACTCGACCCTGCAGCTGAAGCTGGCATGGGTCATATTGAATTAGCGAAATGGGCCGATTTGGTCTTAATTGCCCCGGCAACAGCAAACTTCATTGCTAAATATACTGCGGGTATTGGTGATGATTTACTGAGTACTTTGTGTTTGGCAACACCTTCTCCAGTGGCTATTGCACCTGCGATGAATCAAGTGATGTATCAAGCGCAAGCGACTCAAGCAAATCTTGCTACGTTAGCTCAGCGTCAGACACTAATTTGGGGACCAGCTGCAGGTGAACAAGCCTGTGGCGATGTGGGTTTAGGCCGCATGGTTGAACCGATGGATTTAGTTGCATCAGCAATACAGTTTTTTGAACAGCAACAAACACCAAAGCTACTCGCGGGTCGTAACATTATGATCACAGCGGGGCCCACTCGTGAAGCAATTGATCCAGTGCGTTATATCAGCAATCACAGCTCGGGCAAGATGGGATACGCTTTAGCTGAAGCAGCGCAACAATTAGGGGCTAACGTCACCATCGTCAGTGGTCCTGTTAATTTAGCCACACCAAAAAATTGCGACCGCATTAATGTAACCAGCGCGCTACAGATGCACAGCACCGTGATGGAAACGGTTCAACAACAAGATATCTTTATCGCTTGCGCTGCCGTTGCCGATTATCGCCCTGCCAATGTTGCCGAACAAAAAATCAAGAAAACTCAAAGCGATGATATGTCTGTGCATATGATTAAAAATCCAGACATAGTTGCCAGTGTAGCCGCTTTAAATAAACCACCATTTACCGTTGGTTTTGCCGCTGAGACTCAAGATGTTGAACATTACGCGCGCGATAAAATGCAGCGTAAAAAACTCGCTATGATTGCGGCTAATGATGTCTCTCAAGCAGGCCAAGGTTTTAATGCCGAAGATAATGCCTTAACCGTATTCTGGCCTGAAGGTCAGCAGAATATTGGTTTAGCCAGCAAACATGAAGTAGCTCGACAATTATTGCAATTAATCGCGACGCAATTTAAGTAATACCGATAAGATCTGATAATCTTGCGTTAGCACAGATAATCAAATCTTATAAATTGATATATTCAGTAACGTAATGAAGTAGGTCGAAGTGATAAAAAAAATTGAAATGAAAATCGTCAACCCGTTAGTTGGTAAGGAAATTCCACTACCAACTTACGCGACACCGGGTTCAGCTGGTATGGATTTACGCGCTTGTTTAACAGCGCCGTTAACCATTAATCCGGGTGAAACACACTTGATCCCAACTGGTATCTCTATCCACATTGCCGATCCGACAATGGCTGCAACTATCTTGCCGCGTTCAGGTTTAGGCCATAAGCACGGTATTGTGCTGGGTAACTTAGTGGGTTTAATCGATTCAGATTATCAAGGTGAATTGATGATTTCATGTTGGAATCGCGGTCAAAATAGCTTCACTATTGAAGCGGGCGATCGCATTGCGCAATTAGTCATTGTCCCTGTGATCCAAGCACAATTCACACTGGTTGAATCATTCGACTGCAGTGAACGTGGTGAAGGTGGCTTTGGTCACTCAGGTAAGCAATAACGGATTAACTACTCCAGGATATAATCGTAAATGTCAGCAACTAATAAAAAAAATCGCCGTGAACAAATACTGCAAGCATTAGCGCATATGTTAGAGATCAACATTGGTCAACGTATTACCACTGCAAAATTAGCGCAAGAAGTTGGTGTATCTGAAGCAGCCCTTTACCGTCATTTCCCGAGTAAAGCGCGTATGTTTGAAGGTCTTATTGGTTTTATTGAAGACTCACTGCTAGCGAGTATCAACCAAATCATCGCCGAAGAAAAAGATACTCTAACTCGCTGTCATCACATCTTACATTTATTATTGGTATTCACTGAGCGTAACCCGGGCATCACCCGATTGATGACTGGCGATGCATTACAAGGTGAAAACGAACGTCTTGGCGAACAAGTCAGCGCGATTTATGCGAAGATTGAAACTCACTTGAAACAAGTTCTACGTGAAAAACGTATGCGAGAAGGCAGTGGCTTTAGTATTGACGAAAGTGTTTTAGCGAACTTTTTAATGGCCTACGCTGAAGGTCGAATTAATCAGTATGTACGCACTCACTTTAAATTAAAACCAACAGCTGACTTTGATCAGCAGTGGGACTTTATCCGCAAACAGTTATTACAAAGTTAACATCACTTGCGAATGAGAAAGACTAAAAAGGCTACTTTAAGTAGCCTTTTTGTTATCTAAAATACACACAGTTTAAACAAGTTCGCCGAAGCGGATTAATCAGATACCGTATTGCTCACGGTAAGATTGCACTGTCGCTAAATGCTGTTGCATTTCTGGCTTATCTTGCAAATAAGTCACAAGGTCACCTAGCGTGACTATCGACTTAACGACACAAGTATAATCACGCTCAATTTCTTGAATCGCAGATAACTCCCCTTTGCCTTTCTCTTGGCGATCAAGTGCAATTAGCACACCCGCAAGCTGCGCATTATGCGCTTGGATAATATCCATGGATTCACGAATTGCCGTGCCCGCCGTGATCACATCATCCACCAGTACGATACGGCCAGCCAGATCAGAACCAACTAATGAGCCACCTTCACCGTGATCTTTCTTTTCTTTACGGTTAAAGCAGTAAGGCGCATCAATATTATGGTGATCGTTTAACGCTACAACAGTGGTTGTCGCAATCGGAATACCTTTATAAGCAGGACCAAATACCAAGTCATACTCGATACCTGAATCAACTAACGCAGCAGCGTAGAAGCGGCCTAAGCGGGATAGGTCTCGACCAGTATTAAATAAACCGGCGTTGAAGAAATAAGGGCTAGTACGACCAGACTTTAAAGTGAATTCACCAAACTTAAGCACTTCTTTTTCTAAAGCAAACTCAATAAACTCACGTTGATAATCTTTCATCGTTTTCCCCTGTAGATTTCAGTCATGTTGATAGCATCCAAAAGCTATCTCACCGAAAAAGCCTAACAATATGGGGCATATTGTTAGGCCGGAGCTATTCTAACAAGCTTTACGCTTTAATCAAGGAATCGCCTAAGGCTTTCTTTTGTTCAATAATAATTTCTTCGATACCGTCTTTTGCCAATGCCAGCATAGCTAACATTTCTTCATGACTAAACGGTTCACCTTCTGCAGTACCTTGAATCTCGATAAATTTACCAGTGTCACTCATCACCACATTCATGTCTGTTTCAGCTTCTGAATCTTCAGGGTAATCAAGGTCACAAATAGCCTCACCTTTGTAAATCCCAACAGATACCGCAGCAATCATAAATTTAATTGGGCTGATGGTTAATTTACCTTTACGGATCAAAAACTCCACCGCATCAGCCAACGCCACGCAAGCCCCCGTGATTGATGCCGTACGCGTGCCGCCATCCGCTTGAATCACATCACAATCGATGACAATGGTGTTTTCACCTAGCGCTTCTAAATCAATACAAGCACGTAAAGAACGCGCGATTAAACGTTGAATCTCCATGGTACGGCCGCTTTGTTTACCCTGAGCAGACTCGCGATTCATACGCACATGGGTTGAACGCGGCAACATACCGTATTCCGCCGTGACCCAGCCTTGCCCTTTACCTTTTAAGAAACGCGGCACACCCGATTGCACAGTGGCATTACAAAGTACCTTGGTACCACCAAATTCAACCAACACAGAACCTTCTGCGTTAGCGGTAAAGTGACGAGTAATAGTAACAGGGCGTACTTGGCCTAGTGATCTTTCGCTTGGACGCATTATTTTTCTCTCAAAATATATTCAAAGAACATTGATAGGATGATAATCCAATATTATATGAGCTAAGCTAAACTATCGCTATAGCAAGTTAGGATAACCTGCAGGTATAATTAGCTTAATTAACACTAATCAACGGATTCAACATGATTCATAGTATGACGGCGTATGCCCGTAAAGAATTTAAAGGCGACTGGGGTACAGCAGTTTGGGAGATCCGTTCGGTTAACCAACGTTATCTTGAAACTTACATTCGCATGCCAGAGCAATTCCGCAGCTTAGAAGCGGTATTACGTGAACGTTTCCGTAAAAAACTGCAACGCGGAAAAGTAGAATGCAACTTACGTTTTGAAGCAAGTGCAGTTAACAGCGGTGAATTACAGTTAAACCAAGCACTCGCGGCTAAGTTAATTGAAAGCGCAAACTGGGTTTCTAAGCAAGCTGGCAAAGCAAAATTAAACCCGGTTGATATCCTACGCTGGCCTGGCGTAATGGAAACACCTGAAAATGACATGGGTGAGCTTTCAACAGACCTATTGAGTTTCTTCGACGAAACACTGGCTGAATTCCTCGAATCACGCGCTTCAGAAGGCGAAAAACTGCAAGCGATGTTAGAGCAACGCTTAGATGGTATTACTGAACAAGCGGCGTTTGTTGAAGGCAAAATGCCAGAAATAATCGAATGGCAACGCGAACGCATCCAAAAGAAATTCACCGATGCAAAAATTGAATTAGACGAAACTCGCGTAGAGCAAGAGCTGATCTTGATGGCACAGAAGTTAGATGTAGCTGAAGAGATTGACCGTTTAAATGCCCACGTAACAGAAACTCACAGCATCCTTAAAAAAGGTGGCGCATGTGGTCGTCGTTTAGATTTCATGATGCAAGAATTCAATCGTGAATCAAATACCCTAGGTTCAAAATCAATCAGCACAGACATCACTAAATCTGCTGTAGAACTCAAGGTGTTAATCGAACAAATGCGCGAGCAGTTACAGAATATTGAGTAACGCCTAAATCACGTTTAAATAATTAACAAAGCCCTGCTGATTAATGAATTAGCAGGGCTTTTTACGCGAAGGCGTCCTGATATACTTTCTCCACATCGCGAAATTTTTCGATACAATTAAGTTTACTTAAAGTGGTCAGTTTCATTGAATTTCGTATTGGTATATGCGGGACATTTTCAATAGCGTCTTTTAGTATCAACGGATTGCCTAACTCAAATAAGTAATAAAGCTCATTGGAGCTCGACTCTTTACCAGCCTGCTCTTCAGTGATGGTGGTTCGGGGTACTAACTTGACATTTTTTACTGGCCACAGCTTATCAATTTTCTTTGTGTGCGGATTTTTATCCGATGTGATCGCTAAACCGAGATAGGTAATTTCATCTGCAATATGTTGTTTATATTTATCGAGGAACGTTTTTTGTGGCAAGTGATACCATTTAGCAGTGCCCTGTTTAAATGCAGAAAGATATACTGACTCACGGCCTCGACTACCGCCTAACGCAATCGTCATGGTTAAGTCAGAATAAAGTCTCTGTACCATTCCGTAATAAGGTATCCGCGCCGCATCATTGACATACAAGACTTCACTAATGCTAGAAGTAGAATAAGTTGTAGCTCGCTTACCTAACTGACTAATTAAAAAACTTTCTAACCATTTGCAATGACCATTAACAATTTCACTTGGTAACAAAGCAAAAGCACCGATACCAATTTCTTGAATTGCTTCAGCATAAGGATTTGCTTCAGATCCTTGGTCATAAAAACCTGGGTACAAAGCAAAGGCACCAAACACAGGGCGACTTTTACTCACGCGATCTTCCGCTTTATTAATATGAATAAGCGCATCACGATAACGATGCATCTGATTAATCGCGTCGTCGGGGACAAAATCTTGGTTATCTACATCATCATTATCAAACCGATTATTTTTAGTCTTAATGCGATATTTAGCATCAAATAACCAGATGCATTTTTTACCATCAGGAAAGGTCACTTCGAGTAATATATCTGGTTTTTGGCTCACTAAGTATGAACGAATATTGACACCGCTTTTCTTAAAAATGGGTTCATGTGCCAAACGAGCCGTCAGCCCATCTTCCCGTTTAAAACTAAATGCGCCCGCACCAGTTAACCCATCTTCTAACTGTAATTCAGAATACTTATTTAACTTAAGTTTAGCTTTATGATTGTCGTCATCTTCCACAAAGCCAAGGCTGTCAGTTAATATCTGCCGCACTGTTAAAAAACACCATATTTCATAAGTCTCAGCGACTGACTTCATTGATAC
>Ga0105355_10000446_pt1 | contig 37194 bp, 29 predicted proteins | sample GOMGulsemesocosm_2_FD_83508 | JGI IMG/M metagenome (GOLD analysis project Ga0105355, IMG submission 83508) | Methane-oxidizing microbial communities from mesocosms in the Gulf of Mexico - GOM9C Gulf of Mexico | ecosystem: Environmental > Aquatic > Marine > Cold seeps | place: Gulf of Mexico...
ATCTTATGAAAGATAGGAAAGTTTTTAGATGTGTCAAAAAATAGTATAAAAAATAAATTAATAAAAAACAGTAGTCCCCACATCATCAATTGTGGTGTGTAGGTAAACAACTCTGGATAGTCAGGTATCAGGTATTGCTGCCATGTACCATCCATAATAAGTAACACAAAAATACTAATTAAGATATAGCCTAAGAATGCAATATAACTTTTATGCTGTGTTTGCTTCCACATTAAAGTGGTTTGAATAAAAATGAACGATAGTCCCCCAAGCAAAATACATAGCAGCATCTTTTTTTTGATATTGTGCTTTATGGAATCAGTGGTTGACAATATTGAAATATTCAGAGTAGATGTTGAGCGTGTTTGTAAGCGTAAAAAATAGACGTGAGGTAAGGTATCAGTTATGTTTAGAACAAAGGAATAAGCGCCATACAATTTATCTAGAGGACGTAATTCCGAAGAAAAAAGGTCTCCTGCTTGTTGCATTGTATAATGATTTTTATTGTTAGCTGAGTAAAAATTAATATCATTAAGGTAAGCTGGTGTAGCTGACAATACCCACTCTATGGGTGCATCTTCAGTTCGCTGTATAACAATACGAAACCAATTTGCTGCTTGTGTAAACCCGCCACTAAAAGGAGGAGTGATTTTTTTAAATTCACCGTCCATTTCAATGATTTCAGCTAATGTTTTCTCACCGCTTTCATCAGTTAATGCACTTATTTCAGAGAAAAGCTGTTCATGCTTGGAACTTGAAGAATAGCTTGGCGAAGTATAAAAAAACTGAGAAATTAAAATAAGTAGAGGAAGTAGTTTGAACATGCATACAATTATAACCAGAAATAATGTATTTGGCTGATGATGACAGCAAATGACAGGTTAAAAATCATTTACAGGGTCTTAAAATAAAGCAACTGACTGCTTTTGGCTGGCAAGCGTCCGTCTAATCTGACAATACAGTTAAAGAGATGAAGTAAATTTTCAACGGGCGGTAGCCGACCCATTGCGGTCAATCGTTGAATTGTTTTTTATAGAGAATAACGCCAAATTTAGTGCTCGATAACAGGTATTCGATGAACTCTCTAGCACACTGAAATTTGATAAAAATAACTGCGCTGCCAGCGGTCGACTGGAATTTTTTATAATTTTCTTTAGATCTTTGTTTTCAAATACATTTTTTGAACTTCCTGCAACACCTGTATGAATCATTACTTCAGCTAAGTCAAAGGCATCAATTCCTAATACTGGAAACATTTTATATATGAACTGATAAAGGGTTAATGCAATACCTGAAAAAGCAGATTTCTCTACCAGGATTAATCAAACCTGATCTAAATATATATTTTTCTTTTAACATTGATTCCATTAATCGTTTCTCTCCCCTTATACTGCTTGGTTACCACGCATCATCAAACAATGAACTCAATAAGTCAGACTGATTAACATCCCTACCATTATTTCTTGTCTTGTTTGTATTTATACATTCGTTGATCAGCTAACGATAAGCACTCGGATTTATTTTGGGTTTCAAAACTTGTTGCAATACCAAAACTAAGCCCCGCGTCTTTCCATCCGGTTTTTTGTAACTCTTTTTCCGTTTTTAGTAGCAGGCCAGATAATTGCATTAATAGCGATTCAGTTTGTTGAGGGGTTTCAATACCGACCACCCAAATAAACTCATCACCACCACAGCGGAATATAGATCCTAATCCTTGTAATTTTTTTTGCATTATATCGGCAGTTGCAATTAGAAATTCATCACCTACATCATGGCCTAGAGTGTCATTGATTTGTTTAAAACCATCAAGATCAATAAAAGTAAAACAGTAATTCCCTGTTAAATTAGCCAGCATTTCATTTTGAGCAAAACGATTCCCAATTTGGGTTAATGGATCAATACGAGAAGTAGTATAGCTACGATAAAATTCTTTTTGTTGTATTTTCAGCCATTCTGCAAGGGAAAGAATAATGCACATGCAATCAACCGATAATGCTATTAGGACAATCAGTTCGGGAGAAATATCCCAGTCAATTTTATAAGCATGAGATAAGACATACGCCGCTAAAGTTAAACCGTATAAGAGGTTGCCTGTCAGGTAATACTTCGCTCTAAAATCCTTTTTAGAGAGCATAAAAAAACCTGTTCCGATACAGAGAGCGATCCATATTATTGCAATGATATGTGATATTAAGTAGCTCAGAGTAAAGGGTAAAAAAGGCATTAAAATACCTAACCCCAAGCTGATTATTGACAGTGTATTAAATGTTTTAGCCAATTTAATGTGATCTTGCCGACAGTTAAATAGCAACTTAGTGAACTGGCTGGCAGATGCAATAGCAAAAGGAAAAATCAGGATGCCGGTATAAACAGGATTAAATGCCGACACTGAAAATAGATGACCTAAGCTTCCTGACGCTGCAAACCAACCTAAACCATGTAAACCTATATAACCAGCACAAGCCAATGTAACTAAATACGTGGTTCTGAGGTATATAAAGAAAGCGATTAAGGCTAACGTCATCATGACTGTAAATGAAATTGTGGTAATGCTATTGGTAATAAACTGGTTGTTATAGAACTCAGTTTTACTGTAAAGATTAATGACAGCCGGTGTTGCGAACATTTTAGCTTGAATGTAAACCCAAAGCGTACCGCTTTCTTCATCATTTAATGGAAGAGAAAACGCTTGTGCATGTGCCAATTTTGGATTTTCACTTTCAATCTGGCCAAAGCTTTCTAAGCGTATAATTTCACCTTGATTAGGCTGCCAATAAGCGGTTCCTATATCTAAGTAATTAGTATGAAGATTAACAAACCAAGTCTCCTTTTTCCCTTTTAAATTGATTAATTTAATTTTTGTGATGTAAGCGCCAGTACCCCCTAATGTAGAGATGACTTGATTGGCGCTTTTATACAATTGAGTTAACTCTGTAAAGCTAGGGCTTATATCTATCGACTTAGTCTGAAACCAGAGGTTCTGTTCGTTTAATTCAATTTTGTTGAAATTATCTAATTCCACATAAGGCTCAGCACTTACTGAAGCAACATTCACCAAAAAAATAAAAAGAGCAAAGAATGCGAGATAGCTTTTCATCGTGTTAAATTAATCTTAATATACATACTTGAGTGCCATACAGAAAAGTTAAAATAATGGGGGGGATCTCCGATCCGCTATCATGGGAAATAGTTTAGTAATACCACAAGCATATTTAATTAGAAATATAAAGTAAATATATTAAGGCTAACGCCTTCTGGTGGCACGTTAGAGACGAATTATTCTAAGGTCGGTGTTCGACCCTAACCAGCCAATCAGAATTGTTTTTTCACGTGCAAAGCACTGGTTATTTTGATTTTACCAATATTGCTGGCTATTTAGTGCGTTAACACATGTTGAATGACCACTTATCGGTTCTATGATTTCATTGACAAGAGACTGTGCTAACCAGCCCTCTGGATAAGTAAGTTTTAAAGGTGCTTTTGCAATAGTTTCAGAAATACTTTTAAAGCCAACTTTTGAGTAAAAATTTGGGTCACCGTATGTAAAAAGCAATTCTACATTATTCTTTTTCAAAGAATTGATACCAAATTTAATTAACTCCTGACCGATACCTTGTTTTTGATACCGTGTTGCGACAGCTACAGGAGATAAGATAAACGCATTAATTTGATTTTCAAACTCCATACGCGTGAAAAATATACAGCCTATAAGTTTTTTACCATCTCTTACAAGGTAACCAAACATATCTTTTGGTTCTGTGGTTTCTTGTAGCTCAAATACTAAGTTACCAATAAGCTCACCTTCAGCTTGACCTTCAGAATCTGTAAATACATCTGTGAAAAGTTTTTTTACTTCATAAGCCGAACTGGGTTCATATTTTTTAAAATTCATTTGTCACCATTTGTTAAGCCGTACTGTTGAATACTATATAACACATGTTATGCAGGTATAAATAATTTCATATAAACAGTTGAATGACCACTCATGGCTGACAAGCGACCGATCAGTTTGAAAATGTTGAAGCAAGTTTGAGGTGTGTTTTGAATGGTCGGTAGCCGACCCATAGCTGTCAGTCGATAAACTACGCCATACTACCGTTCTACATCGGCTCTTACTCTTTCTTTTGCCCTTGGAGTTCTGTCAATAACTGTACGGTATAACAAAATATATAATTAGAACTTTTTTTCTAGTAGGCAATTGTCAGCCAAAAGCAGCCAAGTGTTCTGGCGCCGTAGTAAAAACCTAATGTTTACCAGTGAATGTGATTTTTAGGGAAATGGAGTAAATTGCTATACAAAAAAGAAGATAAGGTTTAGCTAGAGATAGATCATTTCTGCAGCTTGATCAAAAACTTTTATCCATTCAGGATCAAATTGATGACCAGCCCCTTGATCTATCTCCGTTAATGCAAGCATGATCGATTGCTTTGAATTACCTCCCTTATTATTACTAATAATTGAAAAAAAAGTATCCCCTATAGCTAATATTTTAGCACCATCACAAATTTGTGATGAGGGTAGCTCTGATGGGTAACCTTTTCCATCAAATCGTTCATGATGCTGTTCTACAATTAAAGCAGCTTCATCCCACCCAGGAATATGCTTTAACCACTGAGACCCCATGTTGCAATGAGAATACATTAATTCCCTATCTCTTTGAGTAAGAGTCTCTGTACTATAGAAAGTTTGTGGTGGTAGATAGCTCATACCAATATCGTGCATATAAACAGCCGCTTCTAATTGAATTGGGGTTACAGGGTGGTTTAACAATGAATTCATATAACTTGCAAGCTCTAAGATACTTGCGCTTCGATTTTTCCAATAAGGGAAAAACTTTTCGATTTGAGTAATGGTGTTTTTAAAAAAATCTAGCTGAACCTTTATATTAGAATTGTGAAGATACGCTATGGGGTTGCATGATCTTTCAAGCTCCACTTTTTGTAAAAAGTCGAATATTCGTTCTGAAGGGTAGTCATTACCATATTCACCAATTCCATCAATTGTTTGTAAGCCAAAGTGTAACGCTGATGCAAAATCATTGTTTGAACAATTTGATAAATCTATAAGCGCATAAGTTAAAGATTTTATTTCTTTATCCTTATTCGAACCTGAAAAAATTTGTTTAGCAAACTCTTTACATTGTTCTAAGGTTGCACTGATTAAAAGAGTAAAACCAGGAATAAGTTGGCGTTGTTTATCTCGAAGTTGACTTAAAATATCTTCAAGCACATGAATAGTTTCAGATATATGAGCTAGATACATCATTGTGAAATTCCCTTTGATGGAATGAATAACTCTAAATATACTGTTTATTGTCTGGGGGCAGTGATCTGATACATCCCATAGTCTAAGGGTTTTTTCAATCTCTATTTGAGCATCCTCATACTCGCCTAAAAAATCGGCAATAATCTCGTGATCATAATCCATAATAATTTTTTTAAAATTTTAACTTGTTAAGTAAGGGAGTATATTGCATAACTATAGAATTCAGATAGACCCTGTTCGAGGGTGATCCTCATTGAATTAACTAAGTTGTTACATGAATATTAGTGCTTAGGGCCACAAAGCAATATATTGCTTTGTATTTTTTGTAATTGCTGTTTTCTGACAGACTCTAGTATCTAGTATAGGTTATATTGAAAAGTATCACTTGATAAATTAGCTATATAAATGATGCGTAGTTGTATTGTCTGTTTTCAACAGACTAGAAAGGGTGGGATAGTGGGTTTTCAGAATTTTACTGCTAAAAATTTAATATTATATCTGTCAGTCGTTGTGGCTTATCTTTTCTAAAGTAACCTTAACTCATTAGATTTTTTTTACTGTCTACATTGCGTCTACATTTATTTAAGATAATAAAAAAGGCCAGTAACGAAAACGCTGCAGGCCTTTAGAATATGGAGCTGGTGATGGGACTCGAACCCGCGACCGGTTGATTACAACTAAACAACCACCCGCTAAAAGACGGGTGGGTTAGAGTGCTTGGCGACTGAAAGTCGGGATACAGGGCGAATAGCCCTGTTATTCATGATCACCATATTCTGTTTTAAAATTATCATTCGGACTGGCTTCAAAGTGATGCTCTAGATAATTTTTTATCATTTCTTCAGTCATCTGACCTACTGTGACACAAAAGTACCCTCTTGCCCAAAAATGCTTTCCCCAGTAACGTTTTTTTAATTTTGGAAATTCTTCAAAAAGCTTTCTTGCACTACGCCCTTTTATTCTTCTCATTATTTCGCTTGGAGCCATATTAGGCGGTGCAGAAACGACTATGTGTACATGGTCCTTACTAACAACTCCCGACAAAATCTTAATTTCAAATGCTTCGCACGTTTGCCTTACTAACTCTCGCACTCGCAAACTAACATCTCCATTTAAGACCTGATATCTATATTTTGTTACCCAAACAAAGTGGTATTCAATGTTATAAACTGTATGACTGCCATAGCGATAATCCATTCCTTGAGTATAACATTTGAGATAAATCTGTTCGCCTGAAAGGCGAAGGTTTTAACCTTATGCTGGAAAATAAATTGTATGTCTGCTTTTGGCTGAAACCAGCTATTCAATATAAGATTTAATTATGCATATCAACACACTTTCATAGGGGCTTGAGTAAACCTGCCTTTTTCATTGGCTATGTCATCGTTAAGTTGAACTCTCTCTTAAAATCCCCCTCCTGCTGAAACATAGGTATCTACACAAGTATTTTCTTTTTTGCTATGCAGCATAGAGCAAAAAGATAATCCGCTTAAACTGAGGAGTTTGTAGTTACAACACTTGCTCTTTAAGCCCTCGCCCCAGACGGGGAGAAGGCTTGGGTGATGCCCACAGGGATGTAGGCATCCAGCAGGAGAGGGCTTAAGAGCTAACTAAATCCACACTTAACGTGTGACATAGCTTTTTCATTTTACTCATAAAGCAACGATTTTATTTCAACAAACCTTGCAATAAACCATTCAATTTATGAACGAATGCAGCAGGATCATCTAACTGCCCACCTTCACTCAAAATCGCTTGGTCAAACAAGATATTAGTGATGTCTGCAAAACGCTCATCATCTTGCTCTTCTTTAATATTAGTCACCAATGCATGTGCAGGATTAACTTCAAAAATAGGCTTGCTTCCGCCCATTCCCATCATATTCATTGATTGACCGGCTTCTTTCATAATACGTTCCATATTAAGGCTCATATCATTATCACCTGTCACTAAACATGCTGGCGAATCAGTTAAACGATTTGTAATACGTACATCACTTACTTTATCACCTAACACTTCTTTCATTTGCTTCAAAATTGACTCAAAATCTTTTGTTGTTTCTTCTTTCTCTTTTTTCTCTTCTTCAGTATCCAGCTTATCTAAATCTAATTCACCTTTAGCGACTGATTGTAATTGCTTACCATCAAACTCAGTCAAATTAGAAATTAACCACTCATCAACGCGATCAGCCATTAAGATAACTTCGATGCCTTTTTTACGGAAGACTTCTAAATGCGGGCTGTTTTTAGCCGCAGAAAAACTATCAGCCGTCACATAATAAATTTTATCCTGCCCTTCTTGCATACGCTCAACATAGTCCGCTAGCGCAACATCTTGTTTTTCTGAATCAGTCTGCGTAGAAGAAAAACGTAATAACTTAGCAACGGCATCTTTGTTTTTGTGATCTTCAATCACGCCTTCTTTGATCACATTACCAAATTCTTTCCAGAATGTTTCATAAACTTCTGCATCTTTAGACATGGTTCTTAACAAACCAAGCACTTTCTTAACCGCACCTGCTTTAATGGTACTGATTTGTTTGCTTTGTTGTAGAATTTCTCTAGAAACATTCAAAGGCAATGAATCAGCATCAATCACACCGCGAACAAATCGCAAATAACGCGGCATTAATTGCTCTGCATCATCCGTAATAAAGACTTTACGGATATACAGCTTCACACCATGCTTAGCATCTCTGTCCCACATATCAAAAGGTGCACGAGCAGGTACATAGAGTAATAAAGTGTATTCGTTAGTACCTTCAACTTTACTATGTACATGTGTCAAAGGGTCTTGAAAATCATGACCTACATGCTTATAAAATTCATTGTATTCTTCGTCAGAAACATCTTCTTTAGAACGTGTCCATAATGCTGATGCACTGTTAACCGTTTCATCTTCAACACGAGCAGGCGCTGTTTCTTTGCCCTCTTCGTCTGTTTCAGCAGGAATTTCCTGATCCATCAGGATAGGTAAAGAAATATGATCTGAGAATTTTTTAACGATAGAACGCAGTCTATATCCATCTAAAAATTCATCTTCACCTTCTTTAAGGTGTAAAACAATTTCAGTACCACGTGCCGCTTTTTCAACTGCCTCTATTGTGTAATCACCTTCACCAGCTGATTCCCAACGCACGGCTTCCTGTTCACCCGCTTTACGCGTTGTTAATGTTACTTTATCAGCAACAATAAAAGCTGAGTAAAAGCCAACACCAAACTGACCGATTAATTCGCTATCTTTAGCTTCATCACCTGTCATTTTTTCAAAGAACTGCTTAGTCCCTGATTTAGCAATAGTACCAATATGATCTTGAACTTCTTCACGAGTCATACCAATACCCGAATCAGAAACTGTCACGGTACGTTCTTCCTTATCAAAAGAAATACGAATACCTAAATCACTATTCCCTTCATAAAGACTCTCGTTAGATAATGCTTCAAAACGTAATTTATCAGCCGCATCAGAGCCGTTTGAGATCAATTCACGTAGAAAAATTTCTTTATTACTATATAAAGAATGAATCATCAAATGTAACAGATGCTTTACTTCAGTTTGAAAACCTAAGGTTTCTTTTTTAGCTTCAACAGTCATGGTTTAAACATTTCCTATTATTTCAATTTGGGTTGAATTAAATTTGGGGGCGTTAATTTTTTTTTCAAGTGTTTTTTTATTTGGGATAAGGATATCCTTTTGAGTCTATCTATCTTGTAATACACTTTACACTAAGAATTACACCTTTTCCTTCCAAACATTGAGGTAACCATGACTTATAAATCCAATATTTCAGCGATCTTTATTTGCAGCTTTTTTCTATCATTAAGCCAGCCTCAAGCCTCTGAAAACACATATGGATTAATTAAAGGCAAATTAAGGCAATGTCCTGATTCACCAAACTGTGTAAACAGTGAAACATCAATGATCAGCCCCATCAAACTATCAGACACGGAACCAAGCCTTGCATGGTCGCTATTGCAACAAGTGATTAATGAGCAAGGGGGGAAAATAAAAGAACAATCAGCGGGTTATTTATTGGCTACTTTTACAACTGTAGTTTTTGGTTTTTCCGATGATGTGGAAGCACGACTTGATTTAAAATCAAACGTTATTCATTTACGCTCAGCCTCTAGAACAGGCTATTATGATTTTGGTGCCAATCGTAGCCGATTACAAAAAATTATAAAAACCATGCAATTAAAACAATATCAATATCAGAGAAAAGGCACTCAAAAATAGCTTGATTCGACTTATGCTCCGCCCTCTAAATTTAATTTAACAGAAACATTGTAGAAGCATCCGCCAGTACTGAAACGTATAACAAGGTTGTTCTAAGCCCTCTCCCCGCCTGGGCATAGGTATCTACACACGTATTTTATTTTTTGCTATGCAGAATTAGAGCAAAAAGATAATTCTCTTAAACTGAGGCGTTTGTAGTTACAACGCTTGCTTTTTAATCCCTCGCCCTAGGCGGGGAGGGTTTGGGTGATGCCTACAGGGAAGTAGGTAAGTAGAGCAACGCAGGAACAATTGCCGAGGGGAATAAAAATACAGCTCTCTATTCCTCATTCTTTTATCTTTAAAAGAAAAGAAAAAATTGAAGAAGAGAATTGTTTGACTCCCCTCACCCAACCCTCTCCCCGCCTGGGGCGAGGGCTTAAGAGAAAAATTGTGCACCTTCCAATTTAGCTGAAACGCATGGGTCATTAGGAAGTCCTATGCTCCTTTATTCAGCCCGCAAAGCATCAAGAGGGTGCAAGCGTGCGGCTTTTATTGCGGGAATAACGCCAGCAGCGACACCAATCAATAGGGATACTACAAATGCAGCCATAATATAAAACCAGGCTAATTGCACAGGCAGGCTGGGTAAGAAAAAACCAATCAATTGCACAACAACAATCCCTAGAGAAACACCAACAGCCCCCCCTATTCCACTCAATATAATGGCTTCTGCCAAAAACAACTTAAAAATCATACCTTGCTCTGCCCCCACCGCACGTAATAACCCCACTTCTGAAATTCGTTCAGACACAGCAATGGTCATGATGGTTAAAATGCCAACAGAACCAACCAATAAAGAAATCCCACCCAAAGCCGCGACCGATAAAGTCAGTATGTTTAAAATTGAATCCATGCTCTCTAGCATCTGATTCTGAGTGATAATGGTAAAATCTTCTCGACCATGACGACGCTCTAATAATCGTTTAATTCCATTTTCTATGGTTTTTACAGGCATATGACTGTTATATAACAGATCAATTTCCATTACACTTTCTCGATTAAACATTTCTAATGCTTTTGCCGTGGGAATATAAATGGTGTCATCCATATCATAGCCCATCATCTGACCTTTTTTTTCCATCACCCCTAACACTCGAAAGCGATCACTTCCAATACGAACACGCTGCCCTAGGGGATTTCTTTCTCCAAATAACTCTACCGCCATTTTATGACCCAACACAGTAAACGCGCGTGGATTCGTTTGCTCATTGGCGGGTAAAAACCGACCTTTAGCCACTTTAATTTTCCATATTTCGGGGACTGCTGAGCCAACACCTAACACCGTTGTGCGTCGTTGCTTTTTCCCTGCTTCGACTCTTGCATTGCCTTGAACCACAGGTAAAACTGCAAGAATATTATCCAGCTTACTTAAACTTACTGCATCAGCAAGTGACAAAGGCCGTACCGTACTTATGGTTGCACCAGAAAGGCCTAATGTTGTGGTTTTCCCTGGAAATACTGCAATCAGATTTGTTCCAAACTGGGTAAACTCCCCCAACACATAAGTATGAATACCCCTGCCTATTGAGGTTAAGACGATCACCGATGCGATCCCTATAATTAATCCTAAGGCAGTTAAAATAGATCGCAACTTATGACTAATAACGGTTCGATAAGATAAATTGATAATATCAGAGAGATACATACTTATTTCTTATTTAGCGCGGTGACTGGATTCATGCTCGCAGCCTGTTTAGCTGGCAACACCCCAAAAATTAAAGCGGTAAACAAAGAAACAGCGAGCGCTGCAAAAATGGCCCAGACAGGCAGATAAACAGGAAAATCAGGGTAGCTAGCTTGCAAGGCATATAAAGTCGCTTTACCTAAAATCAAACCTGTTATTGCACCTGCAACTGATAACATCGCCGCTTCAGTTAAAAATAGCCACAATATCTGCTGCCTAGTCGCGCCCAGTGCTTTTAACAAGCCAATTTCAGCGGTTCTTTGGGTAACACTGACCCACATCACATTCATCACTAATATGCCAGATACAGCCAAACTAATACTTGCGATACTTGCTACCGTTAAAGTCACAGCAATTAAGATATCATCAAATGTTTTGACGACACTGTCCTGAGTAATCAAGGTAACATCATCTTCCCCTTCATGACGAAGTTTGATAATGCCTCTTATTTCATCAACCGCTTTATACATGCCTTGCTTAGTTTTAGCTTCAACCAAAATCCTGAATAATGACTGTCGATTAAATAATGCCTGAGCAGAAGCCACCGGCACAATGACCATATCATCAAAATCAACACCAATTGATTGACCTTCTGATGCCAATACGCCGATCACTCTAAATCGCCTGTCATTAATCCGCAGCCATTTCCCCAAAGCCTGTTGTTGAGCAAATAATGCCTCTTTAATTGTTTGACCAATCACACAAACCGAAAGCGCTTTATCGGCATCAGTTTCTGGTAAGAATCGTCCTTTAGCTAAATTCAAATGCCGAACCTGACGCAGTGCCGAGGTTGAACCAATAATGGTCGCTTCCCGTTCTAATCCTCTGATAGAAACCGGAGCCATCCCAATGGTTAAAGGGGCAATAGCAGCAATATGGTGACTTCTATACAAAGCTTCTGCATCAGCTAATGTCAAGTCTCTGGGGGTCGCACCAAAAAGAGGGGGTTGCCCACCCGTTGTTTCTGTTCGCCCAGGTAATACAATAATCAGATGAGTCCCTAAGGCTTCAAATTCACTGACAATATACATCCTTGCACTTTCACCCAGAGCGGTCAGTACAGTCACTGAAGTAATACCTATACTCATGGCCAATATAATAAGAAAGACTCTGACAGGTTGTGTTTTAATCGCTGAAAAAGCCTGATACATTACATCCTGCGCCATCATGACTGGATAACCTGCCCATCAATTAATCGAATTCTACGCTGCGCACGGCGACCTAATGCTTCGTCATGAGTAATCATCAGCAAGGTGACTTGTTGCTGGTTAAGGTTTTCCAGTAACTCAATAATTTCGCCACCTGCTTGGCTATCAAGGTTTCCCGTTGGTTCATCTGCCAATAAAATTTGTGGCCGCATAATCATCGCTCGAGCAATGGCCACCCGTTGTACTTGCCCCCCTGAAAGCTGGTCTGGACGGTGTGAAGCGCGGGACTGTAAATTAACCGCCGTCAGTGCATCCTCCACTCGTTGCTTTCTCTGCTTTGCGGGAATACCAGCCAGTATCATTGGTATTTCAATATTTTCTGCTGCTGAATAACGAGCAATCAAATGAAAAAACTGGAATACAAAGCCAATATTTTCTCGCCTGACTTGAGCTAATTGATCATCATTTAGCTGAGTGACCAAGCGATTATTTAACGTATATTTTCCAGAAGAAGGAGGGTCCAGCAAAGCAATTACATTTAGTAAGGTTGACTTCCCTGAACCTGATGGTCCCATAATAGACACATACTCGCCCTTTTTGATACTTAAATTGATATTATTTAATGCATGAATACGCTGCTCACCCACTTGAAACGTGCGATTTATGTTTTCTAGTTCAATCATTTTTCTTCAAGCACATAAGCACCCTCTTCGACCCCATCACGACCGACAGAAAGAACAATAGTCTCCCCTACTGATAGACCTGCTATAACTTCAATAAAATTCCAGTTTTCCAAACCGGCGGTAAATGCTTGTTCAACTAATAAGCCATCCTTTGTTACAAGCAAAACACGATTATTTTCTAACACCGCTTCAGTTGGTACTCTTAACGTTGAAGCATGCTGAGCAATTAACACTTCGATATCTGCACTATAGCCAGGGAGTAAGTTGACTAAATCTTCAGCTTTAGTCAATGTGATTTCCACTTCGACCGTACGCGCCTGCTTCTCTTTTTCTAATACATAAGGCGCAATACGGGTCACTTTACCCGAACAACGAGGCCGAACAAAAGCATCCAGACTGACACAAGCGGGCATCCCTAATTTAATTTGCGGCGCATCCACTTCATCAATTGGTGCAGAAACAGTTAAACAACTGATATCAAGTAAATCTATCGGGGGTAAAGTGGGAATACCAGGGGGGGATGGGGTGACATATTCACCTAATTCAGCATTAATTTCTGCAACGGTTCCATCAAAAGGTGCTCGAACCAAAGTCCGCTCAATGGCTTGTTCAACGGTAGCCAAGTTTGCCTGAGCTACTTCTATCACTGCACGCGAAGCCAAACAGGCCGATGACTCAGCTCTGGCACGGGTACTGGCTCTATCTACCTGTTCTTCAGAAATAATATGATCTACTTTTTTCAGGCGTATTAATCGCCTGGCATCTCGAGCTGCGCCAGCAGCAAGTTCACAGACCTGCTTTGCAGTCGCCTTATTTGCTTTCACTTGTGCCTGTTGCAGTTTAAGCTGAGCTTTTAAATCCTCATTCCAGACTTGTAATAATAATTGCTGTTGCCTGACTTTATCCCCTTCCTGAACAAAAAGTTTAGCAACATTACCACCTGTAGACGGTGCTAGATAAGCACGCCGACACGCTTTAATGGTGCCAACTCTCGTATTAGACACACTTGCTTTAACTTCGCCTTTTGCTACTTTATAGACAGCAACGCTAATACCTTCAGTAGCCGTACTAAAATAATAAAATCCACATATCATTATAAGAACTAAACAAATAAATATTACTTTTTTATTCATTGGTATTGCCCTTAGCTTTTACTTAAAACTATAGCTTAATTCAAAAAAGTTATCATACCCCCCTTATTAGAGTTTAGCGCAAAAAAAACTGTCGCTATTTTTGAATACTGTAGAGCGGACTTCAGTCCGCTATCATTTTAAACAAAAATCATTCTGGGGGACTGAAGCCCCCTCTACAGTAGGTAAGCTGTATTTAATTCATCGCCATGAAAAATAATTAGACTTGCTCAGAGGTCCCTTAATCATCAAAAATATCATGCGTTATATTTTCAATCATTTTTAAAAATAAAGGCTTGCTAGCATCATCGACCTGTTCTGGTATGACATTATTCATTTGCCCAACCCCAGCAAACAAATCAGTAAATGCCTGCTTTGGCTCTGCTAATGACTCTAACATTGCACCTGACTCAGCCAAAAACACTTTGGTCTGAGCTAGAAAGTCACCCGCCTGTTTTAATAAATCAGTATTAATATTATGCTCGGGCACTATCGTTTGTTGATAAGCAGAGACTGCTTGAACTGATTTTTCTCTACTTAGATCCATAGAAAAACCAGCTATTTGTTCTGTATCAAACCCTACTTTTAACGCATGTTTAAATGCTGACTCTACATTACCCTTAAAAAATTTATCACTGACTTTACTCATTTTATTAATCAAATCAGACAGGGATTTTTGCTCATCCTCATTCAAATCACCTTCAACACTCATGCTAAAGCCCGACTCATATGAATAACTTTCACTATAAGCACTCACGTTAGTCTTTCCTTGCTCAGCCTGAAAGACACTACGGCTACTCTGTGCTGATTGATTAAGACTAATAGTGACCACATCACCTTGTTGAGTCGTCACTTGTATTTCTGCTGAATGACTAATACTTGTTGCTACCCCCTGCACAGACATTTCTGTACTTGCAAGCCCTGACCCTATCCTTTCTGATGGATGATAGCTATCATCATTCAACTTATTTTGAAATGAATGGTTTTGCTCTTCTTCAACGCCTCGATGATGGGAATGAGAGGAATTGCCTATATCCGTCTCGGTTAAAACCGATTGAGGTAAAAATAATGAGGGAGAAAGTGATTGAGTATTCATAGCGAGGCCACTTAAATTAGTCTATAAGCTATTATCGGCGGCTAATGATATTTCTTTAATAAATCCTACAGGGTTCTATAAAAAACACAGGGGTATAAAAAATCAGTCAATCCCTAAGGAACCTCTGATCAAGTCCAATTATTTTTCAGGAAACAGCATACAAAGTTGTAACAATGTTTCCCAGCAATCACCTTGCTGCTGCCCTTTAATTTGCCGATCAGTTTTTGCACATAGCTGCAAAATTTCTTGTAACTGTTGGCTATTTATTCGCCCCAAAATAGCATTAACTAATTGTTTTCGCTTATCCCATAAACGATTATTTTTCAATACCAATTCTTTATTTTGCCCTTGTGCAATCGCTGTGTTTATATTTATTAACATCCTCGTTTCACGCGCCAGAGCCCATAAAACGACAGGAGCAGCAATTCCTTCTGCTTTCAAACCATTTAAAATTTTAATCGCTCGACTCTTTCGCCCGGCTAAAACACAATCCGTTAATTTAAACACATCAAAACGCGCACTATCGGCAACCACTTGCTCTACAGCCGACTTAGAAATAGGTTCCTCGCCATATAAAATATAGAGCTTTTCTATTTCCTGAGCCGCCGCAAGCAGGTTACCTTCAATCCGCGAGGCTAATAATTTAATGCCCTCTGGCGCTATCTGTAACCCTCTTTTTTGGGCTCTACGCTGTAGCCATTGAATTAAAGCCCCACCCTCTAAAGGCCAGACTTGAACAATAGCACCCGCCTGATCAAGTGCCTGACACCATTTTGTCTTTAAAGTCGCACCCGTTACTTTAGCTGAGGTAATCAATAACAAGGTATCGTCAGGCAAGCGTTGACAATAATCAATTAAGGCCTTTGCCCCTTCAGTTCCTGGTTTACCCGAGGGCAATCTTAAATCAATTAGTTTTTTATCTGCAAAAAGAGACATTGAATCAGCTGCTACCGCTAATTCTCCCCATTCAAACCCCGCGTCTACAGAAAGTACTTCACGGGTCAAATAACCCGCCTTTTTTGCTGCTAATCGAATGGCATCAGCAACTTCACCTTGCTGTAACGGCTCATCCCCCGTCACAAAATAGACGGGTGACAGCTGCTTTAAGGCACCAAAAAACTGCTCTGCATTTAATCTCACTGCTCTTTTTCAGACTTGGCGAGCTGTTCAAGAATAATTCTTGATCGATTAACAATAGATTGCACGGCTTTACGATACATTTCTTCCCTTATGACCCTTTCTTCATTATCTTTACCTAAAACTTCTTCCTGATCATTAAAGTAATCCTTACTAATTTCAATCTTCTGTTTTGAGGACAGCTCATTGCCTTCACTATCAATCAAAATAAAGTCCAGATCATAAGTTATTTCATATTCATTCGCTCTACCTGTTGAGCTTAAAGAAAGCACCCTCCGATCCATTTTTTCTTTAATAATTTGTATCACTAGCCCTGCCTGTTTAGCAGTACTAACCAACACACCACCAGAAGACCTTAAGGTTTCCTGCATGGTTTTTTGCAACTGAGCCGTTGCGCCTTGCAGATAAATACTCTTTAGCCCTTCTGGTAAATCAATACTACCTCGCAAGTGATATCCACACGCGGTAATAAACAATAATATTGAAAGTAGAACGCTATTTCTTAATTGGACCATCACTTTTAAGCTCTCTTGTTTCTATGCTATCTATTGTTACTCAATGCCATTAAGTAAAATAGCATTAAGCCAAAACCAGGTTGATTAGCAATATTCTAAGTCATTGATATTATTTTATAGGAAGGAAGACTCCCTTCCTAACTTCCCATTAATTAATCTATTTCATGACTATAAACAAGCCACCGGTTGAAGAAAAGTAATGACTAAAAGCAAACTGAATTTAAAAACATGAGATTTTAAGTGGGAGGGGCTTTCTAGCCGCGACAGCTCTTGATCTTGTCTCGGTCGCGGCCTGGAGGCCCCTCCTACCCATAAAAATAATATCGTTTCCAATCTATCTTTATTTATCCTGTGGTTAGTTCATAGCCATAATCTATTTAAACAACAATATTAACCAGTCGCTTGGGTACAACAATTATTTTTTTAATGGTTTTAGCTTCGACAAATCGCATAACATTTTCATCAGCTAAGGCCATTTTTTCAATATCGTCTTTACTCGCCGTCGCAGAGACAGAGATATCACCTCTTAATTTGCCATTCACCTGCAGCATCATTTTTATTGAATCTTGCTCTAATGCCGATTCATCAACCACTGGCCAACTTTCAGTGACAATGTCATTATCATGTCCTAAGTCATACCACAACTGCATACAAATATGAGGCGTAACAGGTGCCAGCATTAATAAGATAGCTTCCAATACTTCTTGTCGAACAGCCTTACCATTATCAGAATCATCACTGTATTTTGATAAGGCATTAACCAATTCCATATTCGCTGCAATCACCGTATTAAAGGTGTAACGTTTGCCATAATCATTCGTGGCTTTTTTAATGGCCAAATGTAACTGTCTGCGAATCGTTTTTTGCTCTTCTGTTAATGATGTTTTATCTAGTTTAGAGGCTTGTTGACCGTTCTCAACATGTAAAAACACCTGACGCCATAAACGTTTCAAGAATCGGAAAGACCCTTCCACACCACTATCACACCATTCTAAAGATTGCTCTGGAGGAGCTGCAAACATGACAAACATACGCACGGTATCTGCGCCATATTGTGCAATCAAACCTTGTGGGTCAACCGTATTACCTTTTGATTTAGACATTTTGGCACCATCTTTTAGCACCATGCCTTGAGTCAATAGACGTTTAAAAGGCTCATCACAAGTAATTAAACCTTCATCACGTAATAGTTTGGTGTAAAAACGGGCATACAATAAATGTAAAATTGCATGTTCAATACCGCCAATATAATGATCGACTGGCAACCAATAATTCGCACTTTCTGCCAACATGCTGGTATCGCTTTTACCTGCATAACGGGCAAAATACCAAGATGATTCCATAAAGGTATCAAAAGTATCTGTTTCTCTTCTTGCTGCTTTGCCACATTGAGGACAGTCAACATGAGGAAAGGTTGGGTGTGCCGCTAATGGTGATTGAGAACCATCTAGGACAACATCTTCTTTGGGTAATTCAACGGGTAGATCAGCTTCTGGAACAGGGACCGTACCACAATCATCACAATAAATAACAGGAACAGGCGCACCCCAATAACGCTGTCTGGAGACCCCCCAGTCACGTAAACGGAAGTTAGTTTTCTTTTCGCCTTTATTATCAGCGTCAAGTTTTGTCGCAATGGCATCAAAAGCATCCGCTGAAGTTAAACCATCAAATTCAGCTGAATTTTTGAGTATGCCTTTAACGGTAAACGCTTGTTCAGAAGTATCATCCGCCTCTCCTTCTGCCGAAAAGATAACCTGTTTAATCGCTATGCCATATTTAGTCGCAAACTCATAATCACGTTGATCATGTGCAGGGACTGACATAACCGCGCCTGTACCGTAGCCCATCAATACAAAGTTAGCAATCCATACGGGGACTTCTTCACCTGTAATCGGATGAATGGCTTTTACCCCAGAATCAACGCCGCGTTTTTCCATGGTTTCCATGGCCGCTTCTGAAGTTTCCATCACTTTACATTCTTCAAGAAACGCAGTAATTTCCGCATTCCCTTCAGCCGCTGCGATAGCCACAGGATGTTCGGCAGCAACCGCTAGATAGGTCACCCCCATTAAAGTATCTGGGCGGGTGGTATAAATTCGAATGGCATCGGTATTGGCAACAGAAAAATCCATTTCCACACCTTCAGAACGGCCTATCCAATTTGCCTGCATGGTTTTAACTTTTTCAGGCCAACCATCCAGTTTTTCTAAATCTTGTAACAACTCATCTGCATAAGCAGTAATTCTGACAAACCACTGAGAAATTTCTTTTTTCTCTACTTTGGTATCACAACGCCAGCAACAACCATCAATGACCTGTTCATTCGCTAAAACAGTTTTATCATTTGCACACCAGTTAACGGGTGAGGTTTTTTTATAAACTAAATCTTTTTCTAGCAATTTTAAGAAAAACCATTGCTCCCACTTATAATAACTAGGGTCACAAGTTGCCAGCTCTCTATTCCAATCATAGCCAAAACCTAATTGCTTTAATTGATCACGCATATAATCAATATTGCTATACGTCCAGTCAGCTGGGTGAACCTTATTTTGCATCGCCGCATTTTCCGCAGGCAAACCAAATGCATCCCACCCCATGGGTTGCATCACATTTTTACCTTGCATACGTTGATAACGGCTAATCACATCGCCTATCGTATAGTTACGCACATGTCCCATATGCAATTTTCCACTGGGATATGGGAACATTGATAAACAATAATACTTCTCTTTATCAGCATCTTCTGTGGTATTGAACACACCAGACTTCTCCCAATCTTGTTGAGCTGTCTGTTCAATTTCTAATGGCGTGTAATTTTCTTCCATCCTACTCGTCTTTTTACGTACAAAAGCGTTAGAATACAGTACAGACGCTTAAATCTAAAGTGTATTTTAAGGAGAAACCTATGAGTGATAATAAATTTGTCGAAGCATATGACAAACTAATGGAAAATTTATATGAAGTTATGGACGATACGCTGCACTCTGTTGCTGATGCGATGGAAATTGCTAAAGGAAAAGTGAGTGAATTAGGAGGCCTAACTCAAGAAGAGGTTAATGAAGTGGCTGACTTCTTAATGCGAGATATTGAGCATGCCGCCACCACTGCACCCGCAGTAAGCGACAAAAGCTCGCTAGCTGAATGGTTTAAATTTGATATTGAATTAATTGAAAACTTTGCCCTAGATGATTTTTTTAGCCTGGCCGATAAAACCCGTATCGAATTAGCCAAAATTAAAAACCAGGCAAATAAATACCATAGCTATAAGAATGGTGATATTACAGGTCCAGGGACTTTTATTTGTGATCAATGTGGTAAGCAGATAGCCTTTAAATCAACCAGTGAAATACCGGAATGTCCGGAATGTCATGCAAAAACTTTCACACGTAGTTGATATTACTGCTTCAAAGCTTATAATGCAGTTTTATCTATATGATTTCACGAGGGAATAATATGCGCAGGGTCATCTTCAACCAAAAAGGTGGTGTAGGAAAATCAACCATTACTTGTAACCTAGCCGCTATTAGTGCGATTGAAGGCAAGCGAACACTGGTGATAGACCTTGATATACAAGGGAATTCGACTCAGTATCTACTAGGTCATAAAATTACTGATGCAGATAAAACCATTGCTCACTTTTTTAAAGACTGTCTAGGCATTAGTCTTTTTGGTGGCGGTAAAGGCAGTATTGTTGATGCTATTCATGAAACACCTTTCCCTAATTTATTTGTTCTACCGAGTCATCCTGAACTGGAAGCATTACAAAGCCGTTTAGATTCTAGGTATAAAATTTTCAAGTTAAAAGAAGAGCTAGAAAAACTAGACGGTTTTGATGCAATTTATATCGACACACCACCGATTCTTAATTTTTACAGCCAATCGGCCTTAATCGCAGCGGAAAGGTGCTTAATTCCTTTTGATTGTGATACTTTTGCCAGAGATTCTTTATACACATTGATGAACTCAATTGCAGAAGTCAAAGCGGATCATAATGAAAGCCTTGAAATTGAAGGTATTGTGGTTAACCAGTATCAAAGGCAGGCTAATTTACCCAGACAACTAGTTGAAGAATTAATTGCTGAGGGTCATCCTGTACTGGCAAATAAAATATCACCTTCAGTTAAAGTTCGTGAGTCGCACTCTGCTTCACAACCTTTGGTTCATTATGCACCTAACCATAAATTAACTGATGAGTATCGTGCTTTGTACGTAGAGATCCATTAAACTTTATATCTTAAATGAAATTTAATATTGTGTTCAGCCATTAATATTAATGGCTGAACACTTATTTAGTTGATTCAAATATCAATCACCGCTCAACAAGCCTCTTAAACATTTTCTATACAGTCTGACTCATCAATACAAGACTAATTTAAACCTTACGACTTTTTTATCCCTTGTGATTTTTCTGGAGAACTCAACATTAACATCGTGTTATTGAAGCCTAAAAATAGAGAAAATTTGGCGACAATCATTAGAAGTGGTCAAAATCTTGGCGTGAACACCGTCTTTGTTATTGGTGGCTTTATTGAGGAAAAATATAAAGGCTGTATTCATAAGTTTTCACACCAAATGAATACTCAAAATGGCGAATCGAACCTAACCTTATTGTATTTTTCTGATCTATCTGAGTTTCTAAAGCACTTACCCTCCCAGACAACACTGGTTTTAGTGGAAACATTCGAAGCAGCTCAAAACTTAAATGACTATAAACATCCGACCAATGCAACCTATCTGCTTGGCAGGGAAACCACAGGAATTGATAAGGCAGACTTAGAAACAATTGAAAACTTCTTTCATGTATTAAATGCTGGGATTCCAACCCAACATCTTAAAAATCATAAAAAAACAGCCCATTTGCATAAGATAAAAATAGAGACACCTCAATCATTAAACCTTGGGGTCTGTGCATCTATTATTATGTATGACAGGCAGTGTAAACAAACAGAACCATAGCAAACCACTGTTTAACTATAAACACTGACATCAATGCTAATAATCCTGTTATTAATGACAGTAAATTTAATCATACTTGATATACTTAAATCGAGGATCATTAGGTGTCCCAACAAGCGCGCCATTCTCATTACCTGGTTGCCACATAATAACCTCTTCAATTTTGACTGCTAATTCAAAATCTTTATTAGTAATTCCCTTAGCGGCATGATTCATTAATTTAACAATAACAAAAGCGTAGGATACCGTTAAGTCTGGATGGTGAAAAGCCACTTCGGCAAGGTGACCAACAGTATTCACAACCATCAATGTCCCCTTCCAGCCACTGGTTTTATATTTACGCCGTATCCAGCCTTTTTCTAAATACCAATAGGGCAATTCATCTTTTAAACGCGCCTCAACTTCTTCATCATTATAAGTCTCTTCTGCTGTCCGCTCTCTCCAGCTCATGATGCTACCCTCCTATTAATTAATGGCCTTTATCAGACTCCATCTATCGCTATTAATTCAACTCGATACATCAACAGACCTCTAGTACTTGATTATGCTGCTCTGGTTTTTTTTATAAACAGATAAAAAAAGCAGGCAAATAAAGCAATCATTAGCACAATAAGATGGTCACCTAGCTTTGCATAAGGTGTCATGCCTCCCATTGGAATAATATTCCCAGTTAAAACAGTCTGTTTAAATGATGGAGCCTTTGTAACAATTTTACCATCAGGTGCAACAATTGCTGTGACGCCTGTATTTGTAACTCTCAACAAATACCGCCCCGTTTCTAATGAGCGCATTTGTGCAATTTGCATATGTTGGTGCGGCTCAATCGAGTTACCAAACCATGCATCATTAGTAACATTAACCAAAAAAGCAGCTTCAGGCATCCCTCTTATGGCTTCGTCACCAAAGGCATCCTCATAACAAATTGAGGTAGAAAATGGATATCCCCCCGCTATTAATAAAGGCTGATCATTTCCCCCTGAAGTAAAACTACCTAAACGTATATTTAAAGAATCTAAAACAAAACCTGATAAGGGTTGCAAAGGTAAGTATTCACCGAAAGGTAATAAATGGTTTTTATTATATCGGCCGGGGTTTTTTCCTAACGTTAAAACTGTATTGAAATATTCTTTAGACTTGCCTTTTGCAGGCAAACTTACAATCAAATCTGTATTTTGTTTTTTAGCTTCTGCTGAGAGAGGGTCTAAATAAAATGTTTGTACCTGAGATAAATAGGCAGGAATAGCCGTTTCTGGCCAAATCACAATGTCCGCATCCCAATGTTGCTCAGTCAATTCTCGATAACTGATTAAAGTTTTCATTCTATTTTGTGGCAACCATTTTTGATCTTGCGCCACATTGCCTTGAATCAGCGCAACGTTAATCGGTTCACCTAAGCTATCAGTCCATTTTACAGTGTTTAAATAGCCTCCGATGCCCCACAATAATATAATTGCAATAAGAGCCTGATTGTACTTAATCGTCTTATTGATGCCAGAAACTAAGGTGGAAACAGTTAATGCTAATAACAACCCTGTTCCGTATACACCCACAATAGGTACAAAACCTTGCAATGGTGTTTCTAGTTGAGAATAGGCAATTTGTAACCAGGGAAAACCATTTAGAAACCAATAGCCTCTGTAGTACTCAATTAAAACCCAGACAAAAGGGAAAAACCAGACAACATATTTTTTATGTTTTGCACCGGCTAATTTAACAGAAAAATAAGCCGTTAATGCTGGAAATATAGACCAAAATAGAATGACAGCTATGGTTAAAAGAACGGCTCCAATAACCGGTGCCCCACCATAATCATGAACACTAATATAAACCCAGGAAATACCACTACCAAACAAGCCTAATCCATAGAGGTAACCTCGCAAAGTCGCTCGACCAGGTGAACAGTTTGACCATGAAAAGAATATTAAGACTAATGAAACAATAGCCAGATATGAATAGTTAAAAGGAGAAAAAGCTAAAGTTAATAACACGCCAGCTAGAGGAGAGATCAACTCCCAATGCCACTTTAATAAAAATTTCATATTGAGCTGATAAGTAATGATAGGCTGAAGAAGAGCCTATTATACTTCCTTAGGGAGCCTCTGATTAAGTTGGTTAGAATTTAGCGCAGAAAAAACTGTCGCTATTTTTCAGGAAGTGAGGCGTAATAGTCATTCTATTGCGCCGATCTTCGTGAAAAATAGCAGCAGTTTTAGCAAGCTAAAAATAATTGGACTTGATCAGAGATTCCTTAGGAAGGAGGGGTTGATAAAAACCGAGGAACCCCCTGTATATGTTTTTTCATCATTTTCACATATTGTAATCCCATTAATGTTGATCCATCCTCTTCATGCTCAATCCAAATAACTTCAACTTCGCCATTTAATTTTAGGCGCTGAAAATCAAAAGTTGTTACCTTGCCCTCATTAACAATAATATGCTCTTTCAAATGAATCATTAGCCCATCGACTGAAACATTCTGAGTTAAAAATTGATAATTCCCTCCATTTAAACTAATCTCCCCCGAAGCTGTCATTAGTTTTCTATAGGCTTTTCGTTGATACAACAGGTTATTAACATCATAAGATAAGTTTCTAAACTCCAGAGCCAAAACAACCTGTCCATCACTATTTTCAGCACGTACCACATCAGCTTCGCCTGCCAAACGCATTTCTGGCAAATAGAGGTCAATCGTGACGGACTGCTCAATCGCATGAAAAAGGTCATCGACATCCATAATTACTTTATTGATATCCAATTCAGCCAACAAGCCAGTAATAGATAAATTCTTTACCGTAATTTCTAATTCTTCACCGGCTAAATAGATGAGTCCATGTGAAGTGAGCCGTTTGCGATAAGATCTTTTTTCTTCAGACATTATAATTTCTTCTATCATTAGATATATACAAATCCAAGTATAGTCATTAATTTTAGTTATTTCTTTATTTAAGACATTCTTTTCATGAAAAACCTTATTTATTTTCTTGTTATCTTTATCAGCTTACCCTCTTGCACCGCTACAACACCAAAAAACACACAGAACTTATGCAAAATTTTTAAAGAAAAAGACGACTGGTATGCTGAAGCAAAAGAATCCTATGAAAAATGGGGGCTTCCTATTCATATCAATATGGCAATTATGCATCAAGAGTCTCGCTTTGTTGCTGACGCTCAACCTCCTCGCCCCAAACTATTAGGTTTTATTCCCTGGTTTCGCTCAAGTAGTGCTTATGGTTATCCCCAGGCACAAGATGGTACATGGGATGACTATTTAAAAAATGGCGGGGATTGGGGCGCTGATAGAGATGAATTTTCTGATGCCTGTGATTTTATTGGCTGGTACTGCTCCATCAGCCATCGTAAATTAGGCATTTCTAAGTGGGACAGTAAAAACCTTTACCTTGCTTACCATGAAGGACATGGCGGTTATAAGCGAAAAACTTACTTAAAAAAACCTTGGTTAATAAAAACAGCAAAGAAAGTTGCGAAAAAATCTCAGCAATTTAATGCACAATTATCAACCTGTAAAGAGGAATTAGAAAGCACATCCTGGTTTTTTTGGTAAACTATAGCGCTTAAACTAATAACAACGGAATATTCAATGAAAAACCCAGTTATTGCCCTTTTAGCCGCTATTTTAATAGGAATAACCATGTTCTCTATGGCCAATGCCACATCACCAGAAGAAAATAAAGCAGCAGGAGAAACTTTTCTTGCTGAAAACACTAAAAAAGAAAATATTGTCACCACAGCAAGTGGCCTGCAATATGAAATTCTAGCAGAAGGTGAAGGCCCATCTCCGTCTTCATCAACAAATGTGACTGTTCATTACAAAGGAACGACACTTGACGGTAAAGAATTTGATAGCTCGTACAGCCGTAATGCACCCGCTACTTTTCCACTAAATCGTGTTATTGCAGGCTGGACTGAAGGTTTACAGCTCATGAATGTTGGTGCTAAATACCGTTTCTTCATCCCTTCTGAGCTTGCTTACGGGCAACGAGGAGCCGGGGCTGATATTGGACCCAATGCTGCACTGATTTTTGAAGTGGAACTACTAAAGTTCTAAGTGTATACTTCTAAAATCAATAACTTTCCTCGTGCTTTTATATTGTTCATAGCGGACTGAAGTCCACTCTACAATCATTTACCAACAAAACCACTAGGTAGGTAATTAATTAAGCCTTGCTCAAGCAAGGCTTTTTTATTTAAGACTTATGGAGTGAGGATTTAATAAAATCCGAATTTTAACTTGTTTTTTTGGCTCCACAGAGGGGTTAGTAAAACAGTTACATAGCCTGCTATGCGCTCATTGAACTACCCCCTCTGTGAAACCAAATCTCTGCGTCAAATTTTCAAATATTATTAAACCCTCTCTCCTATGACAATAAAATATCAACTGTTTGCAACAACACCCAAGGCGATGGAAGACATCCTTGCCGATGAATTAAAACAACTTGGCGCTGAAGATGTGCACCCTAAACTAGCTGGCGTCAGTTTCCAAGGTGATCTTGAAATGGCCTATAGAGCTTGTCTTTGGTCAAGAACCGCAAACCGTGTTTTATTACCTTTAAAATCTTTCGAAGTACACTCTAAAGAAGACCTTTACGATGCGGTAAAAAAAATCAATTGGTTTGAACATTTCACACCCGATGAAACCTTTGCGGTTTCTTTTAGTGCCAAAAATTCAGAAGTTATTAACAACACGCATTTTGGTGCTTTAGTAGTTAAAGATGCAATTGTTGATCAGATGCGTGCAAAGTTTGAAAAACGCCCTAACGTTCAGCTTAATCGCCCGACCATTAAAATCAATGTCTATTTAAATGCTGAAAATGCTGAGTTAAGTCTGGATTTATCGGGTGAAAGTTTACATAGACGAGGCTACAGAGAAGAAAATGTCACCGCCCCTATTAAAGAAAACTTAGCAGCAGCCATGCTATTACGCAGTGGCTGGCCTGAAATTGCTAAACAAGGCGGGTCATTAATTGATCCTATGTGTGGCTCAGGCACTTTATTATTAGAGGCTGCATTAATAGCTGCTGACTATGCGCCAGGATTATTACGAGAGTACTATGGCTTTCTAGGCTGGAAAAAACATGATGAAGTATGTTGGCAAAAGCTATTAACAGAAGCTGAAGATCGTAAATCTGTCGGTATCCAAAATATGCCTATTATTGCAGGTTTTGACAAAAGCCGTCGTACGGCTGCAACCGCGATTCAGCATGTTGAAAATGCAGGTTTTAACAATAAAATACATGTCGAAAAAAGAGAGGTTAGTGATGCTAAACCAGCCACTAGCTGGAAACCAGGGTTACTTATCTGTAACCCGCCTTATGGCGAACGTTTAGGTGATGATGCTGAAATATCTGAATTATACTTACAATTTGGTGAGGTCTTAAAGTCTCGTTTTCAAGGCTGGAAAGCTGCGATGATTATTAGTAATCCAGAAATGGGCTTTCGTTTAGGTATTCGTTCACAGAAACCCATCACCCTCTTTAATGGTCCATTAGAATGTAAATTATTGCGTTTAAATATCGTAGAAAAATCATTCTTTGTTCCTAAAGCAAAGTCACAGCAAGAACGCATTGAACGAGTGACTAAAAGTTTAGATACTGAAGTTGATAGCGAGCACTCAGCAGAAATGTTTGCCAATCGATTGAAAAAGAATCTTAAAAAAATGTCCAAATGGGCAAAACAAAAAAACATCAGTTGTTACCGTTTATATGATGCTGATTTACCTGAATATGCTGTCGCTGTTGATATCTACCAAACAGATAAGCTATGGGTTAATGTACAAGAATACGAAGCGCCAAAAACGGTATCTGCCCATAAAGCCAATGAACGTCTTGCAGGTATATTGGCTGAAATACCTAAAGTGCTTAAAATTGACAAGTCACAGGTTTTTTTAAAAATTCGCCGTAAGCAAAAAAATACTGAACAATATGAAAAGCAAGATAATACCGCTAACTTTCATACTATTGAAGAAAACAACGCTAAGTTTTCAGTTAATTTTGAAGATTATTTAGATACGGGGGTTTTTCTTGATCACCGCCCTATGCGTCTGACAATCCAGCAACAAGCAAAAGATAAAACCTTTTTAAACCTATTTGCTTATACGGCAACAGCTTCAGTTCATGCGGCAATTGGCGGTGCATTATCAACCACTAGTATTAACTCATCTAATACTTATTTAGAATGGGCTGAAAAGAACTTTGCTTTAAATAATATAACCGGCGACCATAAACATATTCGTGCAGACTCTTCTGCTTGGTTAGAAGATGAGCGTAAAAAAGATGAACCCTTACAATATGATTTAATTTTTCTAGACCCTCCGACCTTTTCAAACTCAAAACGGATGGAGACTGCATTTGATATACAACAAGACCATACCGGAATAATTAATGATGCCTTAGCCTTGCTGAAAGGTGATGGAATCTTATATTTCTCCACCAACTTTAAGAAGTTCAAACTGGATGAATTAGGCATTATTAATGCAAATATTGAAAATATCTCAGCCTCTACCATTCCTGAAGATTTTTCAAGAAGCCCTAAAGTCCACTATTGCTGGAAAATTACTCATAAATGAAAACGGTTCAACTTATCATAACCGGTCGCGTACAAGGCGTTTATTTTAGAGCTTTCACTCAAAAACAGGCGGTTAAACATGGCGTCACTGGGTTTGTTAGTAATAATGATGACGGTTCTGTCATCGTTGTTGCTTGTGCTGATGAGAATAAATTAGCCCTATTTATTGACTGGTGCCATAAAGGCCCTATGCTAGCAAAAGTAAAACAAGTGATTATTAATCAAAACATATTAGCCGAGACCTTCACTCAGTTTGAAATTCGCTAGATCACTTTAAAATAGCTTTTACTTCTATTTTTCCACCCTATTTTCAATAGGGTGGAAAAATAGAATCAATCCATAAATTTACGCTTCAACCAATAATCCACACTAATAAAGTTACCTGCTCCAATAAAAAACAATACTAGCAACATAATAAAATAAGTCGCTGCAAACTCTACCCCGTTATTAAGAATAACAACGCTACCATTTTCAGTCAGCCATTCATAATTACCGTTATCCTGTAAAAGAGTTTTAACCCTATCCAGACGCTCAATTGCACCTGCCGTTCTTTCACTAGCAAAAACCCCACTACCTTCAGCAATAGCCAGCCAGCCATTTTTCAAATGAACAGTGATGCCAGCAACTAGCATTGTAATCATCAAAGGGATTGAAATTAACCGAACGCCAAAGCCTAATAACAAGAAAATTGCACCGAGCACTTCAACCAGTGCAACTAAAAACACCAATAAATAGGGTAAAGGTAAGCCCAACCCCCATTCCTCGTTTCCAAACCAGTCAGCCGTACTGCTAAAGTTCATAAACTTCTTACTACCCGCCATCCAAAGAATTGGCACCAAATATAATCGTAAAAGAAAAGGCGCTATAAAACTCAGTACTTTAGTCTTATCACACCAAGTGATTAATACTTGAGTCATATCAGGTACTTTTCTAATAATGTCCAATATAAGTTTATTATTCATTGTAAAAACCTGTCTTTAAATTATGATTAACGAAAGCATGCTCTTAATAAATCCCAGATCAAGTCATGAATCCTGTTATCAATAATATATTAAATAATATTCCAAAAACAGTAACAAATGAATTATTTCAAACACTGTTTTCTAACCACTCAATTAAAATTGAAAGAATTATTTCTCAAGGTCAATGCTCCCCTATTGAAAACTGGTATGACCAGGCTCAAGATGAGTGGATCATTGTGCTGGAGGGACAAGCTGAATTAATATTTGAACATGATTCTCCTATAATTTCTTTAAAATCAGGTGATTACCTTTTAATCCTAGCCCATACAAAACATCGCGTACACTGGACTCATCCAGAGATAAAAACCATTTGGTTAGCCATTCATATTTTCCCAACTGAGAGTGATCATGAATAAATTACCATCCATCTTATTACTCCTATTTTTTGTTTTTCTAATCGCCTGTGATGATCAGCAGTCACCTAATGACAACCAAAAATCAACGAAAGCTTTTGATTTAGTTACTATAAAAAAACAATATGCTAATACTGAGCTTGAAGTTTTAGATATAAGTGAGCAAAGTTATCAAAATGGTGCAGCTCTCGCAGTTACCTTATCAACACCCCTTAACCCAGCTCATAATTTCCAATCCTTTTTTAAAGTGAGCGATAAAAAAGGTCAAATAGTTAGTGGTGGCTGGATACTTTCTGCAAATGGATTAGTCGCCTATTTCCCAAGTATTGAACCATCAACCCCCTATATTGTTGATGTTTTTAAAGACTTAACCGCCGCAACGAATAAAAAATTAGCTGAGAATATCAGTAAGAAAATTGAAACACGCAGAATGCCAGCCCATGTGAGTTTTGCTAGCCAAGGGTCAATACTACCCGCAAAACTGGCTAAAGGTTTACCTGTTATTACGGTTAATATTAATGAAGTCGATGTCGATTTTCACCGCATTAAAGCAGATAAAATCAATCACTTTATATCACAATGGACTGCTAATTCAGGCCGATCTAATCAAAGTAATTATTATCTACAAGAATATAGTGCTTATACTGAGCTAGTTTATAGCGGTAGATTCCCGCTTAACCCGCCTAAAAATACCCGGCACACCTCTCATCTGGATTTACATGCTATCGAAAAAATTAAGCAACCAGGTATTTACTTAGCCGTAATGAAACCAGCAGGTACATACGGCTATGAACAACAAGTTAGTTTTTTTACCGTCACTGACTTAGGTTTACATGTCAGATCTTATCCAGACAGAATGACGATTCAAGTCAATTCATTAGCAACGGGGAAAGCAGTTACAGGCGTTGATTTATCTCTAATCGATGTAAAAGAAAAGGTGCTTGCCGAAACAATTACTGATTCGCAGGGACAGGCAAGTTTTATCTCACCCTCTCACAAAGCCCAATTACTGATCGCTAGAAACAAAAATAATATCGCCTTACTCAAACTAAACGCCCCTGCCTTAGATTTATCCGAATTTGAAGTCACAGGTCGATCATATCAAGCGTTAGAAATCTTTACTTATGGGCCCAGAGATTTATACCGTCCGGGAGAAACCGTTAAAATCAATGCATTATTACGCGATGCCGATGGACAAATAATAACAGCACCTCCTTTAAATGCGGTCGTCATTCGGCCTGATGGGCAAAAAATTAAGTTTTTCACCTTATATCCTAATAGTGATGCAAAAAAACAAGGTATCTATCAGACAGAATACGTTTTACCCAAAAATGCTCGGACAGGCGAATGGACTTTAGAACTTAAAACTACAACTAAAAACAGGCATCTCTATCACTTTCAGGTAGAAGCATTTTTACCAGAACGCATGGAGTTATTACTTGCTGATCAATCTATCGATGGCAACTGGACCAATAGTAAGGATTCGCTGAATATTCCAATCTCAGGACAATATCTATATGGAGCACCTGCGGCTAAAAACCGTTTAACCACTAAAGTCATACTGAAAACCAATAGACATCCTGTTAAATCATTAAAACAGTATTTTTTTGGTTTGGCTGATGAAAAGCCACCCGTTGAATACTTTGAACAAGATGATATCAAACTGGATGAGCAAGGCCTGGCAAGTTTAAAGATTCCTTCCCGTTGGCAAGCAATTAAAAACACCCCTTTCAATATAAAAGTTATTAATAGTTTATTTGAAACAGGGGGGCGACCTGTTTCCCGCTCAATTAATTATACTTTATGGCCTCAAGCAACACTGCTTGGTATTAGGCCTCAGATATTATTAAATGATACGCCTGCTGATAGTCAAATAAGTTTTGATATTGTTAAATCTAATTCAAAAGGTATTTTACAAGGTGACACTGAAGTGATTGCGACTCTAATCAAAGAAAGACGCGATTATTATTGGGAACACTCAGAAGGCGAAGGCTGGCATTATGAGTACACCGAAAAAAATATTAAAAGTTTTGAGCAGCGTATTAAGCTAACGGATAAACAGGCTACAGCAGTAACGGTTCCCGTTGAATGGGGCTCATATTTATTAATCCTAAAGGATACAAAAACAGGGCAATCATCAAGCTTACGTTTTCAAGCAGGTCATAGCGGGAAGAATCAGAAAAACGATACTGCACGTCCTGATCGTGTAGTGCTAACACTAGATCAAAAAAACTACCAAGCGGGTGATTTAGTCAACCTTCATATTATGCCACCTTATGCAGCCAATGGTTTTGTGATGGTTGAAAGCAGTGAAAAACCGCTATGGTTTAAACGAGTTAGTATTCCTGCTGAAGGACTTGATTTAAGCATTCCCATTGCTAAAGACTGGAATAGACATGACTTATATATTTCAAGCACCCTTTTCCGACCTGGGGATGCCAAAGAAAAAATCACCCCCAATCGAGCAATCGGTCTTATTCATTTACCTTTAAATAGAAAAGAGAGGCAATTGAGTGTCAATATTGCGGTGCCAGATCCTATTGTCAGGCCAGAAAAAACCTTAGTCACAACAGTCAATATTTCTGGCTTTAACCCTAACCTGACAACTTATGTCACCTTGGCGGCAGTGGATGTCGGCGTGTTAAATATTACTGATTTTGAAACCCCTGATCCTCATCAATGGTTTTTTCAAGCACGCCGTTATGCCGTTGAACAACGAGATATTTACAATAAAATCATAGAATTGTCTGACGGAGGCGTAGTAAAGCCTCGTTTTGGTGGTGATGTTGATAAACGTGCAGGAGGCGCTCGCCCCGATTCTTCAGTCAATATTGTTTCTTTATTTAGTGATTTAGTCAAAACCGATAAAAATGGAATTGCATCCATTGATTTACAACTTCCTGATTTTAATGGCCGATTACGCTTAATGGCGGTTGCCTTTAATCAAAATCAGTTGGGTGCAGCTGAAGCGGAAATCACTGTTTCAGCACCTATTATTGCAGAAGCTTCATTACCACGGTTTTTAGCATCGGGGGATTCTTCAACCATGACACTGGATGTGCGAAATCAAAGTGGAGAAACTCAAAAGCTATCCTTAGCGATTGTGGCTAGCTCTCCCGTTAAATTAAAGATGGATACGGTTAGCTTTAGCCTTAAAGACAAAGAGAAAAAAGTATTTCATTTTCCAATGATAGCAGAACATAACTTTGGTCAATCTCAAATAGATTTAAGCTTAAAAAATACTGAGGTAAATACAGAGTCTATTAAAATCAATCGAACATGGCATTTAGGTGTGCGCCCTGCATATCCTGCAATCAATTCGATACAACGTTATATTATTTCAACAGATGACAGTGTTTCAATGCGCCCTGCTCTGGATAATTTAATGCTGGCATCAGCCAGTCTTGACCTATCCATCTCTTCTCAGCCACCCATTAATATTAAACATCATTTACGCTCACTGTTTAATTATCCCTATGGCTGTTTAGAACAAACCATTAGTAGTACTTACCCCTGGTTATCTTTAACTCAAGTCAACCTGGATTCACTAGGGCTGAGTACTTTAAAGATCAATAACAAACCCATTGATATTTCAACCAAGTCAACCCAGATTGATAAAGGCATCAGTATTTTAGCGGGTATGCAACGTAACAATGGTAGCTTTGGCTTATGGTCTAACAGAGATCAAGAGGAACATTGGTTAACAGCCTATGCCGCCAACTTTTTACTGGATGCTAAACAAAATGGGAATTTAGTCCCTGAACCGTTACTCAATAAAACCTTACAACGCTTAACTCAATACTTGAACAATCGAGGAAACATGTATGGTGAACGCTATAGCCAGGCACCAGGGCATTATAGTTTTGCCTATAAAGCTTATGCTGCTTATGTGTTATCTCGTGTTAACCGCGCACCATTAGGGACTTTACGTACACTGTATGATCATCATAGAAAAGAGGTGAAATCAGCTTTACCATTAACCCATCTAGGTATCGCTTTATATATCCAAGGAGATAAAAACAGGGGAATAAAAGCGATTAAATCAAGCCTGACAAAACCACGCAACAAGCAAATTTATTTAGCTGATTATGGTAGTCGATTACGTGATCTCAGTGTGATGACTTATTTATTAAATAAATACCCTATTCCCATAGCTGATACTAAAAACCTTATTTTTCAATTAGCTGATGAATTAAATAACCGTCAATATTTAAGCACTCAGGAACGTAATGCTTTATTTCGTACAGGAATCCAGTTAAAAGATAATCAAAAGACTGAATGGCAAGGTGATTTAATTTTAAATAAGACGCGCACTAAATTACAGCAGAAAGGTACTTATCAAGCTCAATTTATTAATCCTGAAATTCCAACAGATATTCAATTTAACTCAAAAGCTAAACAGCCACTTTATTTACAATCAACCCTTAGTGCTTATCCAAAATCAGCCCCTAAGATGCAAATGGAAAGTATACAAGTTGAACGTAACTATTATGATCTAGAGGGTCGGATCATTAAACCTGACCAACATAATACAGGTGATGTGTTGTTGGTTCATTTAAATGTGAGAGCCGATAACAGAATTAAAGATGCACTAGTGATTGATCTCATTCCAGCAGGGTTTGAACTTGAAAACCAAAACCTATCTAATAACCTGGAAATTGATCGCTTTAAAATTGGGTCAGAAACCATTGAATCCATGCAACATTACAGTCAGGTTAAATATCAGGAATACCTTGATGATCGGTTTGTAGCAGCCATTGATTTACACAAAAATACCCCTGAGCATTTATTTTATCTAATACGAGCGGTGACTAAAGGAAAATATATCAATCCCCCCCCCTTATGTAGAAGATATGTACAGACCCTATATAAGAGCAATAGGACGAAACTTTAAAGATATTGAAGTTAAATAAATACTCCATTTTATGCCTGTCGAGAGTAGATGGAAATTTATAAATATGTTCAAGACTTTAGGGGGGGTACTTCCCTCCCTACTCTGCATAATATTACTTCTGGATATTAGCTTTCCAATCACTCTTAATAAACAACAATTTGCTAAAGTCATTACCGCTGAAAATGGTACACCATTACGCTCATTTGCTGATGCACAGGGTGTATGGCGTTATCCAGTTCAGCTCAGTGAAGTTTCACCGCTCTATATTCAAGCATTAATCCAATATGAGGATCGCTGGTTTTGGTCTCACCCAGGTATTAACCCATTTTCAATTGCACGCGCGTTACTACAAAATATTAGCAATAATAGAATTGTATCTGGTGGCTCAACTTTAACCATGCAAGTTGCTCGACTTATTTCGCCACACTCAAGGTCAATAACAGGAAAAATAAAACAAATAGCGATTGCTCTGCAATTAGAAGCTCATTTCAGTAAACAGCAGATTCTTACCTACTACCTTAACCATGCGCCTTTTGGTGGTACTATTGAAGGTATTCAAGCGGCAAGTTATACCTATCTAGGAAAATCTGCCGCCGAACTTAGTCATGCTGAAGCAGCATTGTTAACTGTTTTACCCCAATCACCCAGTAGAAACCGTCCAGATAGACATCCAGACCGCGCTTTAACCGTTAGGAATAAAGTATTACATCGATTAGCTGGGCAAAAGATTTGGTCAAATCAAATAGTGAACCAGGCATTACAAGAGCCTGTTATTGCTCAACACAATACGCAATCTATTGTTGCGCCATTACTTAGCCGGCGGTTAAAGTTCGCTATGCCAAAGCAGTCAATTATCAATACTTTTATAAATATTGATATGCAGCTAGGAATAGCTGAGTTAGTAAAAAATCATGTCCAGAGCTTACCCAATAAAACTTCAGCAGCGGTGTTAATCGTAGAAAATAAAAGCTTAAAAGTTAAGACTTATATAGGATCAGCTGATTTCTTCAATAATCAACGATTAGGGCATGTAGATATGGTGAGTGCAATTCGTTCACCTGGTTCAACTTTAAAACCTTTTTTATATGGATTAGCAATAGATGAAGGCCTAATCCATTCACAATCCTTATTAATTAATGCTCCGCTGTCATTTGATGGCTACAAACCACAGAATTTTAGTCGCCATTTTACGGGACCAGTCAGTGTTAGTAATGCATTAATACGCTCTTTAAATATACCTGCTGTCCAGGTACTACATCACTTATCACCTGAGTTTTTTGTCAATCGATTAAAAAATGCAGGTTTAACCCTACAATTTAATCAACATACAAAACCGAATTTATCAGTTATTCTAGGAGGCGTTGGAAGTAATCTTGAAACCTTAGTAGGAACATTTACCGCTATAGCCAATAAAGGCTTAGCTGGAAATATTAGATTGACTGCAAACACCCCATTTCAACAACAGCACTTATTCTCTGCCGGTTCTGCATGGATAATACAAAAAATACTCTCCGAAAAAAGTAGCAATAATAGCTTAGCCTGGAAAACAGGCACTAGCTACGGACATCGTGATTTTTGGAGTATAGGAGTAACACCCACTTATACCATCGGTGTATGGGTTGGTCGACCTGATGGCACACCTTTACCAGGGTATTTTGGTGCTTATACAGCCTCCCCCTTACTCTTTTCAATTGTAGATAGTCTCGTTGAAAAATCTTCATTCAAAAAACCTGATTCAGTTATTCAACAATCAATATGCTGGCCATTAGGAGGCTTAGTATTAGATACAAAGCCAAGTCTATGTCATGAAAAAAAACAAGTCTGGATATTAAATAACACTGTGCCTATGACCTTACCTAACCATGAAAAAAAACAGTGGGACTCAAACCCGATAACCATTCAAATAAGTAAAAAAACAGCTTTAACAATCAATAACAGTTGCAACATACAATCAACAATAGCAAAAGAAATTGCTTTATGGCCCTTGGTTATTGAACCCTGGATAGCCAAAAAGAACCAACGTAAAACACAAATTGGACAGTTTGATTTAAGTTGCAATACAACTGTTATCCCTTCAGTTAATCAAATAAAAATAATTGGATTGGAGAATAATACTAAATTACGTTCTGCTGGTGCAGCAAAACAATTACCCAGAATAAGGTTACAATCTCAAGGCGGACAAGGACAATATTATTGGTTTATTAACGGACATTTGAAGTTTTCAGCTAATGATACTCAGATATTATTTTACCAATTTAAAACAACTGGGAAATATCAAATATCTGTAATAGATGATGCTGGACATAGTGACTCCATCAATATTGAAGTTATTTAAGGAGCCTCTGATTAAGTTGGTTAGAATTTAGCGCAGAAAAAACGGTCGCTATTTTTCACGAAGTGAGCCGTAATAGTCATTCTATTGCGCCGATCTTCGTGGAAAATATCAGC
>Ga0105355_10000448_pt1 | contig 37035 bp, 37 predicted proteins | sample GOMGulsemesocosm_2_FD_83508 | JGI IMG/M metagenome (GOLD analysis project Ga0105355, IMG submission 83508) | Methane-oxidizing microbial communities from mesocosms in the Gulf of Mexico - GOM9C Gulf of Mexico | ecosystem: Environmental > Aquatic > Marine > Cold seeps | place: Gulf of Mexico...
CACCCGTCCGCCGCTTGACGCCTGATAGCAAGCTATCATCGTTTCCGCTCGACTTGCATGTGTTAGGCCTGCCGCCAGCGTTCAATCTGAGCCATGATCAAACTCTTCAATTAAAAATTTGATTGCTACTTACCCTAAATAAAGAGTAAGTAGCTAAGGTCTCAATGAATACTAGCTTAACCTCTACTTTCAACCCGAAGGTCAATTGTAGTGTTACGCTTATCATAACTAAGATACTTGTTTCCGAAGAAGTAGTTATCTTTCGTGTAGACATTCATCATTAAGAACCTCAGTACTTAACTTGCTTATCTAAAAATGAATACTAAATTCATTTTTAAAGGATAAGCTCTCAAATGCCCACACAGTTTATTTGAATACTAATTGTTAAAGAACGTTTTAGCTCGATTACCATCTCGTTAAAGTTAGTAAGAGCAGCGCGTCAAACCCTGTGGTTCGTTGCGTTGGGATGCAGCTCTCTGCATCTAGGAGGCGCATTCTACGCTTTCCCGATTCGAAGTCAACAGTTAATTTGAATGTTTTCAAGTTAACTTATTTTCTTCTCTAAACCGCTGCTGCCTTCATTATGCGTTATCCGCTTAATGATGCTCTGCTCCGTTTCAGTGAGGCGCATTATAGAGAACATTTGAGAGTTGGCAAGCGATACATTAAAACAAAAACAAAATCATGTACTAAGTGGTTAGTTATCATTCGATCGCCAATAATTCCAGCTAAATAACCGTGTTCTTGACTATAATCAGTTGCAATAGCGTTAAACTTCGCAATAATTTAGACCTTAAGATTTCACGCTACTTATAATAAGTGCCTAACTATTTATAAGTACCTAACTATTGGCTTAGTATTATGATGCAAATTACCGATAACACTAAAGAGCAACGTATTCTCCCATTATTTCGTTTGGCTTTTCGCCCGTTCTTCTTAGGAGCGGCCATTTTTTCCATTATTGCGCTCACATTGTGGGTCGCATCGCTTTCTGGAAGTATTATTTTTAACCCTTATGGTAACGTCATCTGGTGGCATGCACACGAGATGATTTTTGGCTTTAGCTTTGCAGTCATTATTGGCTTCTTGCTGACCGCGATTCAAAACTGGACCGGCATTCCAAGTATTAGGAGCTGGCGTTTGGGTCTACTGTTTGCTAGCTGGGCTATCTCACGTATGGTGCTGATGTTTAATTTACCGCCGAGCTACGCAATATTAGCCTTAGATATTGCAGCGCCAATATTGGCGGCTTTTTTCGTGTGGCAAAACGTCGCAGCGGCAAAACAATGGAAGAACTTCTTCTTCGCGCCTATCTTGTTGCTCTTTGCCATAGCCAATAGTATTTCACACATCAGTATTATTGAGATCATACCTCATCTGGGTTCAAATGCATTCGCGCTATTGATCATGTTGGTCACTCTAGTCATGAGTATTATTGGCGGCCGTGTTATTCCCTTCTTTACAGCTAAAGGTACCGGGACAGAAAAGGTCGCTCCGATAGCAATCATTGAATGGTTAAGTCTTGCCGCCCTGTGGCTATATATTGTATTAGCCGTGATCAATACCTTCTATACCTTGCCTGCTGTTTTATTATCAAGCATCTTGTTTATCGCTGGTATCGCCAACTTAATTCGTTTTATTCGCTGGAAACCATGGATCACGCTTAAGGTTCCCTTATTATGGTCATTACATTGCGCCTACCTATTCATCCCGATGGGTCTAATCGCCTACAGCATAGCGAGCATCTTTAGCCCTGCAGATTCCACCAATGCCCTACATTTAATTACTGTCGGCGCGATGGGTAATTTGATTATCGCGATGATGGCGCGCGTGTCCTTAGGACATACCGGGCGCACTCTCTCACCAAAACCAGTGATGAACTTGGCGTTTCTTTGCTTAGTGCTGGCCGCCCCCGTGCGAGCCCTGCTGATTATGGCAGTACCTGAGCTAGCACTTATTAGTTTTCAACTGAGTGCTGGATTATGGATACTTGGCTATGGAATATTTGTCGCCTGTTACGCAAAAATGTTATGTAGTGCGAGGGTTGATGGTCACCCTGGTTAGCGGCTGACGGATTTTCACTAGCGTATCATTACTATGTTAATATTAAGGTAATGGTACGTAGTTCAAGGAAATAACATGCGGTTCATACGCTTCGGTTTCATCGTTTTTTTACTCTCGGCGTACGCCAGTGCAGCTGATAAAATCTATAGTTGGGTAGACGCCAAAGGGGTAACTCATTTTAGCTATAAAATGCCCAGCGCCAACGATATCAGTGAAGTAACTACGATTGCAGTTAAAAAGAATAGTGCCTATAAAACCCTGGCACAGGTCAATATTGAGCAGCGTAATACTCAACGCTCAATGAGCGCCGAGTTAGACCGAATAAACGAGGACAACTGCGTAACGGCCAGCAAGAATGTAAAAATCCTCAACGCTTTTAGTACCATCACCCAGCAAGGAAAAGATGGTCAGGTAATTACCCTGTCAAAGCTCCAGAGAGATGCTCAACTTGAGTTAGCCAACAAACAAGTTGATTTTTTTTGTCGTAAACTTTAGCCCCGTTAGGCGCGATCTACTTTAAACGTAAACTTATCACCATCGGTACTCACACAAATAGTACTCTTAGGCATCGCTTTACCTGAGAGAATAAGTTCGGCGAGCGGATTTTCTAACTGCTGAATAGCCCGTTTTAACGGCCTCGCACCATAGACGGGATCAAAACCAATATCTGACAAGCGGTTTAATGCACCTTCGTCAATCTTAAAGTTTAAGTCTTGCGCTTCTAAGCGCTGCCTTAAGTTACGTAACTGCATCACGGCAATATGCTTAATATTTTCCCGGCCCAACGCATGGAATACCACGCTTTCGTCGAGACGATTGAGGAACTCAGGTTTAAATTGTTTCTTCACCACTTCCATCACCATCGATTTCATGTCGACTGCTTGCAGTAATTCTCCGTGCTCTTGGATTAAGTCAGAACCGATATTAGAGGTTAATACAATTAGCGTATTACGAAAATCGACGGTTCGACCTTGACCATCGGTTAAGCGCCCATCATCAAGGACCTGCAATAATATATTAAATACGTCGGGGTGTGCCTTCTCAATTTCATCGAGCAACAATACAGAATAGGGCTTACGACGCACCGCTTCGGTTAAATAACCCCCTTCCTCATAACCCACATAACCTGGAGGCGCACCAATTAGCCGAGCGACAGAGTGTTTCTCCATAAACTCCGACATATCAATTCGAACCATGGCCTCGCCATCATCGAACATATAATTAGCTAACGCTTTGCATAACTCAGTTTTCCCGACCCCTGTAGGACCTAAGAATAGAAATGAGCCGATTGGCCGGCTCGGATCTGACAGCCCAGCACGAGAACGCCTTATCGCATTAGATACTGCCTTGACGGCTTCGCTTTGTCCGACAACTTGTTGATGTAGATGTTGCTCCATCTTAAGCAATTTATCTCGTTCACCTTCAAGCATTTTACTCACTGGAATACCCGTCGAGCGGGAAACAACTTCGGCTATCTCATCAGCCCCCACTTTATGTTTTAGCAGGGTCATTTCGTGCATATCTGCCTGCGAGGCCAGATCAAGCTGCCGTTCAAGCTCGGGAATGCGGCCGTATTGCAGTTCTGACATTCGATTAAGATCACTGGCACGCCCTGCAATATCGAGATCTTGGCGTGCCTGTTCTAAATCAGCCTTAATATTTTGCGCGCCGGAAAGCGAGGCTTTTTCGGCTTTCCATATTTCATCAAGCTCGCTAAATTGTGCTTGATAATCACTTAGGTCATTCTCTAGTTTACTTAGCCGCTTCTTGGACGCTTCATCTTCTTCGTTAGCCAGCGCTTGCTGCTCGAGTTTAAGTTGAATAATTTTTCGCTCTAAACGGTCCAACGGTTCCGGTTTTGAGTCTATCGCCATACGAATGGCTGCTGCTGCTTCATCGATAAGATCGATAGCTTTATCTGGCAGTTGTCGTTCGGTGATATAACGATGTGACAATGTTGCAGCAGCAACGATACCAGGATCGGTTATCTCAACTGCATGATGGAGCTCATAGCGCTCTTTAAGACCACGTAAAATCGCAATGGTATCTTCTACTGATGGTTGCTCAACTAATATTTTTTGGAAACGGCGCTCAAGCGCCGCGTCTTTCTCAACATATTGTCGATATTCATCCAGCGTCGTTGCGCCAACACAATGTAGGTCGCCACGAGCCAGTGCTGGTTTAAGCATGTTACCCGCATCTAATGCGCCATCAGATTTTCCGGCACCGACCATAGTATGTAGCTCATCAATAAATAAGATCACTTGCCCTTCTTCTTTAGCGAGTTCGTTGAGCACGCTTTTAAGGCGCTCTTCAAATTCACCACGATATTTTGCGCCCGCCAGCAGCGCTCCCATATCTAACGACAATACTCGTTTATTTTTAATACCGTCAGGCACTTCACCATTGATAATGCGCTGCGCTAGTCCCTCGACAATCGCCGTTTTACCAACACCAGGCTCGCCAATCAATACCGGATTATTTTTGGTCCGGCGCTGCAACACTTGAATGGTACGGCGTATTTCATCATCACGACCAATCACTGGGTCCAGACGTCCTTGTTCCGCGCGCTCGGTTAAGTCCACCGTGTATTTATCTAACGCTTGACGCTGATCTTCAGCATTAGGATCATCGATATTTTGGCCACCTCTGACCTTTTCAATAGCGCTGTTAAGTAACTCTGTTGTTAACCCTTCCTTGCGCAGAATTTCACCCAACGCGCCCTTATCATTTAAGGCGGCTAGCACAAACAACTCACTGGAAATGTAGCGATCTTTACGCTTTTGGGCTAGCTTGTCACAGACATTGAGCATCGAGACCATGGCGCTAGATAGTTGGATGTCACCGTTAATGCCTTCTATTTTAGCCAAACGATCAAGGGATTGTGCGATGCGGCTGCGAATGGTGCTTATATCGGCACGGCATTCTAGCAGTAACGTGCGAATGCTACCGCCTTCTTGATTTAATAGCGCGGAGAACAAATGTACCGGCTCGATAAACTGATGGTCTCGACCTAAGGCTATTGACTGAGCGTCTGAAATGGCAATTTGGAATTTGCTGGTGAGTCGATCAAGTCGCATATTACGTCCCTAAAATATTGAAGCTTATACTATATAGATGGTCACAAAATAAAAGAAATCAAGAGGGTAAAGCAATTAAATGGCTATTATTCAAACCAAATAAGTGTCGCCATGCGCCCGGTTTGCCCGTCGCGACGATAGGAAAAAAACTGTTGTGATTGGGTGTGAGTACAATATTGACCACCGCTGATATCACCGATCCCAAGACGATGTAAACGATTACGTGCTAATTGATAGATATCGGCTAGATAGCGCTGACCATGAGGAATAAAACACTGTTGGTCATCGCTGTGTTGCGCGCAAAAACGTGCGAGCACGTCATCCCCGACTTCAAAAGCGCTAGCACCAATGGCAGGCCCCAACCAAACAATGATATCGCTAGGTGGAACGCTAAATGAGGCGATAGTTTTTTCGATGATGCCATCACATAAACCGCGCCATCCAGCGTGCACGGCCGCTACTTGGCTACCACTACTATTAGTTAACAATATCGGCAGGCAATCGGCAGTCATGACGCAACATACAACATTGCGTAGTCGGCTAACACTAGCATCGGCGATCACTGGTTGCGGTAACAGGTTCGCTGCATCGACCACCGCAGTAGTATGCTGCTGTTCTAGCCAAATAGGCACACTGGGCAATTCCTGCGCCAGCAATGCTCTATTTTTTTGCACTAATTCACTGTTGTCGCCAACGTGGAGGCCGAGGTTATTGCTATAAAACGGCGCCTGGCTAAACCCACCTATGCGTGTTGTCGACAATGCTTTAACATGCGCAGGTACATTCCAGTCAGGAATTATCATCGTTGTTTATAGCTGCTCTGGATTATCAATAATATCTTGACGTAACAACGCCGCCATTTCTAGCATGTCATCAGGCACTGGTGCCTGCCAACGCATCATTTCACCGGTAACAGGGTGCTCTAATTGCAATTTAATGGCGTGTAGGGCTTGGCGTTTAAAGCCGCGCATTGCTTCAATAAGCTCAGCACTTGAATTTTTAATCGGCTTTGGGCGTCCGCCATAAACAGGGTCACCGAGTAATGAATGACGCACATGTGCCATGTGCACACGGATCTGATGGGTACGGCCAGTTTCAAGACGCAAACGTAGTCTGGTATGCGCTCTAAATTTTTCAGCAATGCGGAAACGAGTGATTGCTTCCTTTCCTTCAACATCAACCGCCATATGGGTACGCTTGGTTGGATGACGCCCGATCGGTGCATCAATTTTTCCACCCGCCGTCATTTGGCCCATCGCAATCGCTTCATATTCACGCGTAATTTGACGTTTTTGCATCATCGCCACTAATTTGGTTTGTACCAAAATTGATTTTGCAATAACCATAAGACCGGTCGTGTCTTTATCCAGACGATGTACAATACCAGCACGCGGCACGCTATCAATTTCTGGATAGTGATGGAGCAAGCCATTGAGCACCGTGCCATCGGCATTACCAGCACCAGGATGTACCACGAGACCAGCGCGTTTGTTGATCACGATGATATGCTCATCTTCAAACACGATATTTAGATCGATGTCTTCTCCTTTGTGACGCTCTTCAAGTTCGAGAACGGCATCGATTTCAATAAGCTCATCGCCCAATACTTTTACACGCGCCTTAGTGACAACTTCACCATCGACACGAACATAACCCGCCAAGATCCATTCTTTAAGACGGCTGCGTGAATAGTCACCAAATAACTCTGCAATAGTCTGATCTAAACGCTGATCACATTGCTCAACAGCAACAACTGCTGATAATTGTATCTCTTGATTCATTTATATTTCTACTTTGCTGGAACTTATGGGCGATGAATTTATCAAAAACCCGCGATTAGTGCACATTGTATCTTTTATTTTGCCTCAGCTTAATAGATACTTGTCGATTCTGTGAGGATTTATGAAAAAAATGATGTCTAAAAAAATAACTTTACTACCAATCTCTATAATTTTTGCTCTGGCGTTGTCTGGATGTTCACAAACCATCGATGAGCCAGAGATCCAAATTACCGCACCCGAACAAATGTATCAAAACGCGCAAACCGCGTTGGATACTGGTAACTTGGTCAAAGCAACCCGTATTTTAGAAGCCCTAGAGTCCCGTTACCCTTTCGGTCCACAGGCAACTCAAGTGCAATTGGATTTAATCTATGCGTATTACCGTCAAGCAAACAGCGAGCAAGCATTAGCGAGCATCGATCGCTTCTTACGCTTAAACCCTACTCATCTTGATATTGACTACGTTTATTACATGCGCGGCTTAGCCAATATGCAGTCTGATGAGAACATGTTTCATGAAATGCTCGATATTGACCGTAGTGACCGTGACCCACAATTTGCTAAACAAGCCTTTAAGGATTTTAAACAACTTATTGTTGCAAAGCCTAATAGTCATTATGCGGCCGATGCCCAATTACGCATGAAGTCTCTCAAGAATCGTTTAGCAAAGCATCATATTGCCATTGCTCAATACTACCTTGAACGTGAAATCTATGTTGGGGCTATCAATCGTGCTAAACAGGTGTTGGTGAGCTTTAATGATACACCATCAACTACCCAAGCACTTAAGATAATGCAAGCGTCTTATATCGCGCTTAAGCAAACGGATTTAGCCGAGAAAACGGCCAAAATCATTAGCCAGAATAACTAACAACCCCTAGTGAAAAACAATTGCCTACAGTCAATCGTAGGCACGTTATCTGTAAGGGTATGAGAAGCTTTATAATCTATATCTTATACGGCTTCTTCATTTTCTTCACCGGTACGGATGCGGATCACGCGCTCGACATCACTAACAAATATCTTGCCATCGCCAATTTTCCCGGTTTTAGCGGCGGTCTCTATCGCTTCGATACAGCGATCAAGCATCTCATCATCGATCACAATATCTAGTTTTACCTTAGGCAGGAAGTCGACCATGTATTCTGCACCGCGATATAATTCGGTGTGGCCTTTCTGACGTCCAAATCCTTTGACTTCAGAAACCGTCATCCCGGTAATATCGATTTCAGCAAGCGCTTCACGTACATCGTCGAGTTTAAATGGCTTAATGATCGCCTCAACTTTTTTCATCTTCCCTTTCCTATTATTTTCGATTTTTATTAGTGTAACAGCTCGGTAATTTATCACATTAAAAAAATCATTAACTTAATGGCTTATATGGTGTATTTGAAAAAGCTATACAATCGATTAAACTAGCACTCTCTTACTAACAAAATGGAACACACGATGGTGTTAAAAAAAATCCAGCTAATAAAAACAATAACCATTGCAACATTGGCATTGGTATCAACCTTGGCGATGGCAAAGAAAAATGATGATCTAACCTATGCCAATTACGACCAAGTAAAAATATCACATGTTTATCTTGATTTATCTGCCGATTTTGAGGAAAAGGCCTTATCAGGATTTGCCGACTTATCACTTAATTGGCTAACCAGCACCACCAATACCGTCGTGTTAGATACCCGTGATTTGGTCATCGAGCGTGTTTTGGCCCGCGCCAATAGTGGTCAGTGGAGCAAAGTAGCTTATTCATTGGCCAAGCGAGACGACGTGATGGGGTCAAAGTTGACCATCAAACCAAGTTTCCAAGCCACCACCCTGCGCGTTTATTATCGGTCGACTGACAAAGCGTCTGGCTTGCAATGGTTAACCCCGGCACAAACAGCGGGTAAAAAATTGCCTTACATGTTTAGTCAAAACCAAGCAATTCACGCCCGTAGTTGGATCCCAATTCAAGATACACCTAGTGTACGCATGACCTACAGCGCTCGTATCCATACTGACCCCGCATTGCTGGCCGTGATGAGCGCAAATAATGAGCCGACCACACAGCGCGACGGTGACTATTTCTTTGAGATGCCCCAAGCGATCCCGCCGTATTTAATTGCTATTGCCATTGGCGATCTTGAATTTCAAGCGATGAGTGATATCACTGGTGTCTATGCAGAGCCAAGTGTATTACAAAGCGCCGCTGACGAATTTAGTGATACCCAAGCGATGATCGATGCTACCGAAAAATTATTCGGACCTTATCGCTGGGGTCGTTACGATTTACTGATCCTGCCACCAAGCTTTCCTTTTGGCGGCATGGAAAATCCACGCCTATCGTTTATCACACCAACCATTATCGCTGGTGACAAGAGTCTAGTGAACTTGATTGCTCATGAACTAGCGCATTCTTGGTCTGGTAACTTAGTGACTAACGAAAGCTGGCGCGATCTGTGGCTCAATGAAGGCTTCACCTCTTACGTTGAGAACCGTATCATGGAAGAAGTTTTTGGTCGTAAACGTGCGCTAATGGAGCAGGCTCTCGATGCCCAAAACCTTACCGAAATTGTTAAAACGATGCCCGCCAATGACACGATTTTATATGTCGACTTAATGGGACGTGACCCAGACGCCGCTTTTTCTAGTGTGCCATACACCAAAGGGCAACTGTTTCTTATCTTTCTCGAGCAACGTTTAGGCCGCGCCACCTTCGATAATTTCATCAAAGGTTATTTTAAGCAGTTCTCTTTCCAGAGTATTGGCACCAAAGACTTCATGGCGTATTTAGAGCAAAATATTCTAAATAAACACCCTAAACTCGTGAGTAAGGCTCAAGTTAACGAGTGGATCCACCAAGCCGGATTACCTAGCTTTATTCCAAAGCCAACATCGCCGGTATTTACCATCATCGATGGTCAAATCGAGCAACTTGTAGTAAATAAGTTGAGCGCAACTCAATTGCCGACCACTGATTGGACAGTTCATCAGTGGTTACACTTCCTCAATAACTTGCCACAAGACCTTAGTTTAGACACTATGGCACAACTCGATAGTGCGTTTAACCTAACCACCAGCAGCAATAAAGAAATCGCACATGCGTGGTATTTGTTGTCGCTGCGCAGTGGCTATGATGCAATATTTGAGCAACTCGACGATTACCTAATTGAGATAGGTCGTCGTAAGCTCATTGTACCGCTGTACAAAAAGTTAGCAGAAACAGAGAAAGGTAAAGCGTGGGCGAAACAGGTTTATCAAACTGCCCGTCCCGGCTATCACCCGCTAGCCCAAGGTACAATAGATGACGTACTAAAATAAGCATCACACAACCATTTGAAATCACCAGCAAGCGGCTGGTGATTTCGTGCCGTTGTGATCTAAGGTCATCGGCGTACAACTGGTATCACTAGTTTGCGTCGATTTAGCCGTGGCCACTAGGGTATAAGTTGAGCCAGTCGCATTTGCCATGGTAAAGGTATAATAATCACTTATTACCTCTTTGACGTCATTGGCATTAACACCAAACACCGCCGTATAACTATTTTCAATCATCCGCCTGTTTTCTTGCGCTAACTGCATTTTTATTAACCCCGCATGAGCATCACTGCGGTGGCTTTTACGTACTGCATCTTGATAAGAAGGGAAAGCAATAGCCGCTAAAATGCCGACGATGACAATAGCAATCATCAACTCCATTAGGCTAAATCCGTTATGTTTCTTTTGGTTACATAATGTCATAAAATTTCCCGTTTTTAGCTAGCTCTCCACACAACATTACATCATCATTACTACGCTATCAATCACCCGAAGATAGGTATATCATGATTATCCCGTTGGCTATAATAAGCTGTTAACCAACAACACTCCCGAGGACCATGGAGTAATAATAATGTATGGTAAACGCGTTATAATTAATGGGGTTAGCCTAGTTGAGCTAGTTATCTGCATAGCGATTATTGCTATTTTGTTACTCGTTGCACTCCCTTCTTATCTCGATTATCTAAAGCGTCAGCGCGTCAATGGAATAGGCGATAATTTGCACTTCCTAATGCGCCTTGCAAAAGTCGAGGCTGCAAAGAAAAACAGCATGATGTGGGTCGAATTTCATGTCGACCCTAGCGATCCCAGCAACTGGTGCGTCGCCCTCAGCGATACTGCTGGCTGTACCTGCGCAATCGCCAATTCCTGTCAACTCAACGGTATATCGCGTTTATTTAGCGCAACAAAATATCAAGATGTCACCATGACAACCTCCCGCCCTAATATCAGTATTAGCCCAACCCGCGGGCGAGGATTAAACACCACCGTCACCTTTGCCATCGATACCTTCGATATCAAACTCATTCGCAATATTTACGGCAGGGATAGAATTTGCACTAGCGCCAGCGCCAATTTAAGGCACCCACCATGCTAAAGTATTCAACTAGACAGGGTTTTAGCCTAATCGAACTGATGATAAGTATTGCCATCAGCTTATTTGCCATCGCCATCAGCACTGCAATGTTTGTTAGTGGCTTAATTATCGATGCAAAAGCAATTAAGTTTGCCAGATTATCTGATGAGGTTAATAGCTTAACGACATTAATCAGTGACGAAATAAGACGCGCGGGCTATGTAAGTAGCTCTCATCAGTTACTTACCAACGCCCCAAACCCACTTAACACGGTCAGTCGCTGCCGAGCGGTGAGCCTTGCAGGATGCAGCAAACTCGCCTATCGCACGATAATAACCGACCAATTTGGTGCTAATGAACCATCAAACTCATGTATTTTATTGGCATATGATCAAGACAATAGCGGCAGTCTAAACAATACTGACTATGTTGGTTTTCGCCTGCACGATGATGCAATAGAGATTCGTAACATTAAGCGCCAATGCAGTACTGGCGGTTGGCAGGATTTAAGCGACACAAAATTCGTCACCATCAGTAATTTAAGTTTTCGAGTGCAAGAACCTGCATTATCCGACTCTTGCACGCAAACAGGCACCACGAGCACCTGTATTCCATTAGCAAGCAGCAGTGAAGTTTTCCAGATTAATCTCGCGTTTAGTGCAACCTTGGTGGAGAGCCGTTGCACCCCTAAACAAAATCCTGCAGATCCCGATTGCGTCACACTCCGAGTCAATAAAACCGTGGTGGTGCAAAATGCTAGCTACAACTAAATCTTACAAATACCATCGTGGTGGCATGACCATCACCCTATCGTTACTACTACTGTTACTCGCATTAACAAGTGCCGTCTACACCGCCAATACCAAGCTTCTCGATGTAAAAATAGCCGATGCGCATTATCGAAAAGATCAAGCCCATATTGCCGCACAAATGGGCTTAGAACATGCAATTTCACACGTTCGCGTCAACCCGTCTTTTAGCGGCACATTAGATAAACGGGGAGCCGAAAAATTTACCATCCAGGTACGAGAATTAATCACCGGCGGCTCTCATTCAGTGCTCGGCTATCGCGGCGACAAAATATTAACTATTGACTCAACAGGCTACAGCAGTGATTGGACTTCAGCGAGTGATTGGCATAGCACACGTGTATTGCAACAAAAAATCTGGCAACACGCCATTGTGCGAACCGCGCCACAAGCGGCCATCACAGTCAGTGGCACGATTAAGGTTGGCGGAAACTTTAAGGTAGGGGCAAATCCCAATGGCGGTGGCAACGGCGTACCATTGTCAATTTGGAGCGATAATGATGTAACACTTAGTGGTGCAGGCTCAACTTGCGCCTTGGAAGAATTTAACAACGCCGGCATGTGTACTACACAAGCTTATTCAGATAAAGATCATAAGGGCAGTGATATATTACAAAACGACACTGGATTTCCTGACGATCTACTTGCCCATACCTTTGGTTATGCAACCGATGATTACCTTGATTTAAAATCAATTGCCAGTGAGGTGCTCACTAGCTGCGCCAACCTAAAAAATAAAGCGTCTGGTTTTTATTGGATAAGCGGTGCCTGCACGATCAAAGATACCGTCGGCAATTTTGCAGCCCCTGTCATTGTCGTGGTGCAAGACAGCGACTTAAAGCTTAATGCAGGCGCAGAAATATTTGGTATATTGTTCTCTTTAGATACAAGCAAAGGCGCAAACCCACCGACTAACCAAATGACAGGTCACGCCCTAATAGAGGGGGCATTAATTAGTGATAACACCATGGACCTATCCGCTGGAACCTTAGATATTCGCTATAACGCCGATATTCTCGCGCTAATGACTAATCCCCTTGGCTGTGGTACGCCGCCGTGCGATCCGCCAAAAACCTTTAATGTGGTGGAAATTATTCCCGGCAGTTGGAAGGACTTTTAACCAATGAACAACAACGGTGACGACATCATGAATAAATTTTTCAGCCATCGGCAGCCATCTGGATTTAGCCTCATCGAGGTACTCATTGGCATTGCCATTGCTGGTGTGGGAATCATCGGGGTAACCCAATTACAGAAACTCTATATGCAGTCCTCATCTCAGGCAACCAACCGTGTCGTGGCAATGCAATTAATACGCGAGCAACTAGACAACGCAAAGATTCAAGATCAATTTGTCAACCTGATGAGCGGTAGCGACGCAGCGCCGATTGTAGATAGAAACAGGCGCTATACAAGAGATTGGGTGGTCATTAATCGTTATTATGTCAATGGCCAATGGCAAGATGGCAGCAATGGGCTAAATCCTGTTCCCAACACTGTCGATGCCAAACGCGTCACGGTGACAATCTCGTGGACAGATAATAAAGGAGAACTACAAACACTGAGTCAGAGCGAGCTGGTGTCCGGAGTATCCCTGCACGATAGCACCAACGCCACCAATGCGAATACAGCAATCGCCAAGCCGAAAATACCTTACACGCCAATTGCTAGCCTTGAGAGCCCGCCAACTACCTTGTTCGATAAAAATATACAACAGCCGGGCCTGCAATACAGCTCCAAAGAAACCTCAAAGCCAATCCCTACGATCAGTAAAAAAGGCAACTATCACCGAATAAATTTTGAAGCCGTGACGTTTAATCACGCCAAAACAACTCAAACCCTGGAGGATTTTTCCACCGTTAATTGTTCATGCTCGTTTGCGGGAATCGGTGACGCTCCAACCCCTGCGATGCTTACTATTGAAGGAGATTCGCTGATTAACGATGTGCTGTCAGGTCAGTTAATCAATAAAACTATTGGCACAAATGACGCCACCAAAAACTCCGACTTTCTCTGTACTAAATGCTGTGATGGGCATCATGATACCAACATAGTCGCCCGTTATACTGGTGCTGGCAGTAGCAATCATCCGCATTTTTTGGACGTTAACCAAGCCCCAGTGAACAGTGGGAATTACCTTGAGGCATGCCGCTTTAAGCGTATCGATGGCTTTTACCGCCTCGTTCCCGACTGGTTACTGGTCGATGTTATTGTGATGACTCAAGATTTCTTTAACAACCCGGACAACAGTGAGAAATATGTCGACTATGTTAAATATGTGGTCAAAGCCTATGTGCTTGGTCAAGCGTTAGATCCGCTAAAAAAGCCCAGTCGCGATGTCAGCAGCATGCCAGTGGGCGATAAACAATTGATTGCCCGAGGCATCTATGTCGATATTGCTTCATTAGCTACTGACGATATAAAAACTATTAAGAGCCAGATAAACAGTAATGGTAAGTGGTTAACATTAGTGCCTTTTTATGACATAAATCTAACCCAGTTTGCGACATGGACCTCTAGCAAACCGTCCTTAGCAAGCGTCAGTAATCAGCCCATTCAGACCGATTTAAATGCCTCTGTAGGCTACTATGGCACATATTCTCGCGGTCGTTTGTCTTCCTCTCAGGACGGCACAACGACAATAACCGCCCAGATAAATACCGATAATACGGGGATTACCGGCAGTGCCAGTATTATCAAGCAGGTAGCCAACAAAACTTACCTGACTAACTCTATTAACATTACGGTCAATAGTAATCCACCTGCGGGTCCAAAAGGAAAGTACTCGGTTCGTGTTGACGTAGCGTGCCTTAGTCAGAAAGGAAGTGCTAAAAACGTCAGCACGCTCGCATGCAAAGCGCAAGATACCGCTAATGTGAACGTCGATGCCATCACCAGCATCACATCATCGGTAAGTTGTCAGTATAGCGCGCAGTCAGGGAAAAACACCGCGTTTGTCTCGTGCAATAATATTCCCCAAGGTTGGATTGGCTCAATACGGTTATCAAAGGCTGGTTATACGTTTAGCTCGAGCGCGTTTAATTTCACTAGCGATCGATTTAACTTTGGTAGTGGCGGCGGCCAGCACGATTTCAACATTCAAGCGACACCAACGTTTAACGTTAGCATGCAAGATTTTTAGGTTGCAGTGGGTCTTGTAAGCAGATAGCAACTAACGCAAAGAGCGATAGTAAGCATCATAATTTTAGCAGGGAAAAAGTCGACAAAGAAAATAATAGAACTGCCCATAGAGAGCCACAGCAAGGCAATGGTCGATATTTTCACCTTCATTGGAATGCCACGTCCACTACGGTAGTTCTCAATATATTCACCAAACCATGGATGAGTGATTAACCACTGGTAGAATTTATCGGAACTTTTAGCGAAACAGGCCGCGGACAGCAACAAGAATGGGGTGGTGGGTAATAATGGCAGAACAATACCAATGATGCCCAATGCGAGGGACAATACACCGATTGAGGTTAAACAGGTTTTTTTTATCCTAACCAAAGTATTCATATCACCCCTTGCCGAACAACACATAAACAATCCATTAAGATCTAAGCTAGCCTGATTACGTGTTGGATTCAACATATTAAATAGAGTAATTATACCAACTTAACAACGCACTTTATTCTTTACCCTGCACATGAACCTTCATCATTTGGCCCTGATATTCCACTTCATCACCATGATAGACTTTCTTGCGCTTGCGAGTCTCGATCAACCCATTGAGCATCACTTCGCCATTACTGATGCGCACCTTAGCCTCACCACCGCCTTCAACTAAATTTTCAATCTTTAATACCTTATAAAGCTCAATCGGCTCGGCGTTCACCTCAACAATAACAAGCGGCAGCTCTGCGAGCACAGGGGGTTTCTTACGGCGGCCAATAACCATGGTTTAACACTCTTTATTTAACAAATACGATAATGGCGCAAGCATAACGATTTTAGCCAACATTATAAAGTGAAATAATTGGTAAATACCTTATACAATTCGGTGCCCTGATTTACGCTGGCTGAGGCAAAGTGCAATATTGGAATACAATGTTCTGGTGCTTCAATCACTTCCACCACATCATCTTCACCGTATCTATCCATTCTTAGCATTCGCACCAGCGGCTCCCCTGCTTTAACTTCGCTGCCAAGATGGGCTAAATACTCCACCAAACCACTCTTGGGAGAATACATCACGCGATAGTCTTTAAGGTAGCAGGCATAACGTGTCATTTTTGCTGGTGAAAATGCTCCGTGCTCGACGACTCCCTTAGCGCATAAATAACTCAATATTCCCGCGCTGTCCTTCTTGGCCTCTTCGAGGCATAACCATTCTTGTGAGCCAAGTTCTAGGGTAAAACCATCGACGGCCACCGCTATTTCACGCCCCTGTGCCTGATAAGCAAGTTGCAACTGCCACCATGGACAAAACGCTGCTTCATCAAGCGCGCCATCAAAGCCACTGGGAATAAACAGGGTATGGGGAATATCAAATAGTTTAGCGCTTGCTTTAGTATATTCGGGACAATACAGGTGCCGCTCTGAAATGGGGCCAGTGTGCAAGTCGAGCACAATATCAGCATCAAACGCCATGCGTTGCAGCGTCGCACATAAGTGCTGCGCCGTATTGAGCCCATAAGGGTTGTCGAGCAGCTGCGTTTCCAAATCGCTGATGATTAAGGCACGAAATTGTTCTACTATTTTCGCCTCATCTAAATCAGGATTATTAAGCGCAAACTGCTCGGGTAAATCAGGATTAAAGTGATATCCACGGTTCCAATTGTTACCGGTGATGGGGTCGAAACGACCAAGGGTAAACTCACCACTTTTTTGATTGCTACCGATAGGATTAGCGAGCGGCACTAAGGTGATATCACCTCGCACGTCCAATTCACGCAACTGTTCTAACAGCTGGAAAATAACCGCATTGCCTTGCACTTCTGCGCCATGCATATTGGCCTGAATGTAAACACGGGGCGCATCGCTACTGCCCTTAAACTGATAAACAGGCACACTCATCTCTTGACCATTGGCCATGTGTGCGACAACTTTTGACGATCTCATTACTGGTGACATTAACGCTTAACTCTTAATTTAAATTTTTATTTTTTGTATCAACACAAATATGACGACGCCGGTTGTACCTCACGAACTACCTAAAACTCGCATTGGCCTCAACAAAGATATGACGACGCTGGCTGTGCCTCACGAACAACCTCAAACTCACCTCGGCTAAATACCGCATCGCTGATAGTTCATGGCACAAGAAAAACGGCATCGCCTCGGTGAAACCAATAAACGGCTCGTATTGGCATCAACAAAGATATGACGACGCCGGTTGTACCTCACGAACTACCTAAAACTCGCATTTGCATCAACAAAGATATGACGACGCTGGCTGTGCCTCACGAACAACCTCAAATTCACCTTGGCTAAATACCACCTCGGCGGGTAATTCATGGCACAAGAAAAACGGCATCGCTTCGGTAAATCCATAAGCACCACATTGACCAAAAACCAAACTATCGTCGACCTTAACATCTTGTGGTAAGTCGAGCTCACCTAACTTGTCTAGACTAGTACATAACGGCCCATGAACATGAAATGATTGTCTCGCCTGTGTTGATTGGCGTAATAGGGACACAGGAAAAGGCTGCTCGGTTATCGCCGGGCGCAGCAGATGGTTAATCCCGCCTTGTAATACCAACAATGATTGACCATAATTTTGTTTAATATCCACTACCTTGCTGACATAACAGCCATATTCACCGACGGCGTAACGCCCTAACTCCATCCACAACTCGCTGACCTTGGCTTGGCGCTTAATGGCGACTAAGGCATCAGTTAGTGTTGACCAGTCGAGTTTATTTTCGCCCTCGGCATAAGGGATGCCCAAGCCGCCACCCAGATCCAGCACCTGCAACTCAAACTTTAGCTGACTCGCCAGTGCCCGAAGCGGCGAAATCATTGCCTGCCACAGGCTAATAAGCTTAGCGCTATCGAGCATATTCCCCCATTGGAAAATATGTAAGCCAATCACCTTAAGCTGCGGGTAATCAGCAAGGTCGATGCTCGCCCATTCTTGAGCGCCTAAACCAAATGGCGTTAGCGCATTGCCGCCCAAAGGATTGTTGTCATCTTGCTCAAAACGAAGTTGCACCCGTAACAGAATATCTGGAATGACATTAAACTGCGCGCTTATTTGATTGATCAAGCGCAACTGATTAACGCTCTCAACCACGAAGGTATTAACCCCTAACTCAATGAAACGGGTGATCTGTTTCGCTGATTTTGCCGGTCCAGTATTTAACACCCGCTCGGCGCTAACCCCTTGTGCCAACACTTGCTCAAGTTCGCCCAAACTGGCGACATCAAAGTTCATGCCTTGTCGATCAAGCGTCTGAATAACCCGAGACAACGGGTTGGCTTTCACCGCAAACCATAGCTTTATCTCATCATGCGCCAGATTGGCGATATGCTCACTAAGGCTATCCAAGTCGTAGACAAAAAATGGCTGCTGTTGGCTCCGTTCAAATGTAGCAAGATTAGCATGCAGTTGGGATGACATCGCGCCGAGTGGTAAAACCTGAGTCATTATCTTAGCGCCTGCTCTAATTCCAGGGCAGCATCTGATTGATCATCACGATATTTCACGATGATGGGACATTGCATGCTTAACCCTTGCGCCTTGGCCCAATCACTTGTCATGGGACGTGTGCCGGGAATAACGATGGCATTGCGTGGAATAGGCGCGCCTTTGGCCAGCATCACTTCATTGACAGCGTCATAGACAGGGATCGACGCCGACAGTGTCACGCTAGGTGCCAGCACTGCTCCTTCGCTAACCACAACCCCTTCAACCAGAATACAGCCTGCGCTGATGAAGGCATTATCTTCAACGATCACAGGGCTCGCACCAATGGGCTCAAGTACGCCGCCAATTTGTACTCCCGCCGACAGATGCACGTTTTTACCGATTTGCGCACATGAACCGACTAACGCGTGCGAATCAACCATGGTACCCGTATCAACAAAGGCGCCAACGTTAATATAAGCAGGTGGCATAATGATAACCCCCTCTGCTACATAACTACCGCGGCGCACCGAACTGCCGCCGGGTACTAAGCGAACACCATCTTGTGGTAAAAATTGACGGGGGGCTAAGTTGTCTTTATCGACAAATCCTTGATAGGCGCCTTCAAAGGCAACGTTATTTCCCGCCTTAAACGCGGCTAATATCGCCTGTTTAACCTCAACATTTGCCTGCCACACGCCCTGTTCATTCTTGCTTGCGCTACGTACTTCACCTGACTCTAACTGCTCAAAAACTTGTTGCCAATTCACGATATAACCCTTTTAAACTAAACTATTGATAATATTAAAATGCACTATTTCTACATATTTTCTGCACTACTGCTGCGCATACCATTGACTAATGGTCTCATTTGCCTGCATCAGCGGCGCGTATTCATTGAGCTCACTATGTGTTAATGGCAAGCGCAGCTGAGGATGTGCGATCTGAGATTTCTGATGCATTAGCACCTTAACGGGGATCGGGTTGGCCACACTAAATAGTGGCTCAAGCGCCGACTTCCACAGATTAAACTCCACGTGTTGTGGCTGCTCTAAACATTGCTCAACATAGAGATGAGTCGCTTTGGGCCAAGCATTGGCACAGACCGACACTAATCCGGCAGCGCCTAATACCGAGAACTCAGGCAATAGCGCATCATCACCGCTATAGATGGCGATACTTGGCAACGCTTTGGCAAACTCATTGAATTTAATCACACTGCCGCTTGCCTCCTTTACCGACCAAAACATTCTCTCGTCAGTGAGGTTAGCGAGCGCTTGTGGGCAAAGTTCCACGCCGCTGCGCGATGGCACGTTATAAATCATGCACGGAAACTTACTGCGCTCTAACAAACCACGAAACCATTGTTCTTGTCCTTTAGGACCCGGCTTAGCGTACAGTGGCGCAGCTAGCAAATAGGCTGCAATGGGCATCTGATTGCAAAACTCAATCCATTCCAATTGACTTTCAAGATTGTAACCACCTACGGCGACCATAATCGGCGCGCTTGGCTGATGCTGACACACAAAACGAATCACTTTCTTCTGCTCATTTAGCGACAGTGCAAGCCCCTCGCCGGTGCTACCTAGCATTAAAATGCCATTGCCCGCCATTGCTTGTTCATCAAGCAGCGCGGCAAGTGCATCATAATCGACCCGGCCACGACTATTAAATGGCGTCACCAAGGCGGTCCACAAGTTATAATCATTAACATCATAAGTGCTCATTACGCAGCCCCCTGGCTATTGTCTTCAAACATGGATTGATGGAGACGGCTAACAACATTAGAGGCAATGTCATTATCGACTAAGAAGCATAAATTATGCGGGCTCGCGCCTTGACAAATCATCCGCACATTGACGTCATGCAATGTCGAAAACAACCGCGTACCGACGCCATAACTGCTGTCGATGGCATTGCCGATAAGGGCGACTAAGGCCAGATTATCTTCAATGGTTACCTGACAAATCTGATTAAGCTCACTAAGTAACTCATCGCTTAACTGGCTGTTGCCCGAAGAGTTTGAGCCGGTGCCATCGAGTGTCAACGCCACACTGATTTCTGAGGTGGTGACCAGATCAATGCTTAGATTATACTTGGCTAAAATGGTAAAAACCTTGGCCAAGAAACCCGGTGCATGGAGCATATCCATGCTAGTAACCGTAACTAGGGTCTGTTCACGGCGCAGCGCGATGGCGCGATAAACCGGCTTAGACTCCGTTTCATTAAGCACCAAAGTGCCACCCGCCTGAGGATCGCGTGATGAACCAACAAAGACCGGAATGTTCTTACGCATCGCAGGAATTAGGGTTGAGGGATGCAGTACCTTAGCGCCAAAGGTGGCCATTTCAGCCGCTTCGTTGAAGCTAATTTCTTTAAGCGCGTAAGCCTGCGAGGTGATGCGGGGATCGGTGGTAAAAATCCCCGATACATCGGTCCAGATATTAATTTGCGCGGCGTTAATCGCCTCACCTAACAATGCCGCCGAATAATCGCTGCCGCCGCGCCCTAAGGTAGTGGTTGCGCCTGTGGCGTCACTGCCAATGAACCCTTGAGTGACCACAATACTATGCTCAAGCAGTGGTGTTAAGCGTTGCTCGACCAGCGTCGCTATCTGCTCAAATAAAGGCGTCGCCTTACCGTGTTCACTGTCAGTGCGCATCACATCACGCACATCAAAAAACATCGCGCTGGCGCCGCGGGCTATTAAGACTTGGCTAAATAAAGTGGAGGATAAACGCTCGCCAAAGGCCAACAATTTATCAGTCAGCGCGGCCGATGGACCATTAGCGATGGCTAGGCTAATATCACTCATCTGGACTAACAGGTGATTAATGCGCTCGACCTGCTCATCGCTTAAATCAAGGTAGGTCATGATCTGATACTGAATGTCGCAAATACTGGCTAACGCAGCTAAACGTTGAGTCTGTGATAAATCGCCATGACTAAGGCTAACCAGTAAATTGGTTACGCCGCTGCTAGCGCTTACGACGACAAGACGGGTATCGGCATCGTTGAGCACCACATCGGCGCAACGATTCATGGCGTCAAAATCAGCTAAGCTGGTGCCGCCAAATTTGGCAATGACTGAGTTGTCTCTGGAAATATTAGATGTAGAAAATTTCATGTCTCTCTCGAACAAATTTCGTTCGGAGAACTCGAGGTATTTGAACAAAGCATAGCCAAAGGCCAATGCTTATACAAAGACCAGAAGCTCTCCACCAATAGGTGACAGTCATTAAGGATTCAGCCTTAATGCCCAAAGTATCGATTTTTCCAAAATATCAATACCTCTCGGCGTTAGTCTCCCTCACTGCAATTCATCAAGGTTTGGACCTTTCATTGCAGCTACCTAGCTAACGCTCCTCTTCTGGCCTTTCTCTACTTCACCTGCATTAAAATGCTTAGGCAACGTAGTTGAAGAAAGGTTAAGCGCATTAAATCACTTGTTAAGTGCCAAGGTCAAGCTTCTTTTTTGTCCTATCGACTAAAGGCTAAGGCCGCCGTGTTGTGGTCGGTGAATTTTTGGTGTTATGCTGCCAAGCCTCTTTGCATAGCCTAATTAATCACATGACAGCCCTACTACAAATTAGCAATCTCATCTTCGATATCGACAAAGCACAGCAGTTAATCATTGACGATTTAACCCTAAATAACGGCCAGTCGATGCTTTTTTGTGGCGATAATGCCAGCGGTAAGTCATTGCTCGCACAAATAATATCTGGCGATATTGCCATCACCCATGGCAGCATAGAAACCAGTGACAACATCGCGTTAGTCGGCTTTAGTCTCGAACATGACATACTGGCGATTGATCGCCATCTCGACGACAGTGAGTTCATCGAAGGGGGCATCGATTGGGGGCGTAGCGCCGGCGATTTAATTGGAAATGATGAACACGCCAAGGGCATTATCGCTCAACTGGCGATCGAGCATCTTATCGATAAACCGTTTAAAATTTTGTCCACCGGAGAGACTCGCAAAGTACTGCTCGCCCATGCGTTGGTTAAACAGCCGCAACTACTCATCCTCGACGAACCCTATGCAGGGCTAGATATCGCCTCGCAACGTCATTTAACCGATACGCTAAATCAGTTGATGAGTGATGGATTAAGCATCATCATCGTCGTCGATTTTTATCATGATGATTTGCCCAGTGAAATTAGCCACGTCGTGCTGATGGATAAAGGAAGAATTAAACTTAGCGGCCCCCGCAATGAAGTGCTAGCGAGTTCAATATGGCATACCGCAAACAAGACCAACATCACCCTGCCTCATCACCTACCCGATTGTCATGACTACCAGCACTTAAGTGACGATGTGCCCTTGGTGGCGATTAAGGCGCTGAGTATTAGTTATGAAGATAACCAAGTATTTCATGATTTTAATTGGCAATTTAAGCAGGGCCAACACTGGCGTCTCGCAGGCCCCAACGGCTGCGGAAAATCGACCCTGCTTAGCCTGATTAACGGTGACAACCCTAAGGCCTATGGTAAAGATATTACCCTGTTTGGGGTTAAACGCGGCAGCGGCGAAACGGTGTGGGACATAAAACGGCACTATGGCGTGGTTAGCGCGCAATTGCATCGCGATTATCGCGCTAGCACCAGCGTGATCGGCGTGGTCTTGTCGGGTTTCTTCGATACCATTGGTTTGTACGATCAACCCAGTGAAACACAAATAAAAATTGCTAAACAGTGGTTAGTCTTGATCGAAATGAGCGATGCTTGCGATAAGCCGTTTTCACAGCTATCTTATGGAGAGCAGCGTTTAGTCTTAATCGCTCGCGCCGTGATAAAATTGCCCTTAGTCTTAGTGTTAGACGAGCCATGTTTAGGGCTAGACAACAACCATCGCGCGCAAATTTTAGCGTTAATCGATTATATTAGCAGACACAGCAATACCAATATTTTGTTTGTGAGCCACGACAGCCGAGATCAGCTCACCTGTCTAAGCCACCAGCTAGACTTTATTGCCGACGGTGATAGCTACCTAATTAAGCAACGCGCACTTTAATCGGATAATGGAGCACTTTATGAACCGTAATAACACCGAGCAAACAGACAAACCGTCAATGGTTCAAATCGTGCTAAGTGTTATGGCGGCCTTTCTTGGGGTGCAAAACGACAAAAACCGCCAGCGAGACTTCGCCGGCGGCAACATAAAAATCTATATTGTGGTGGGAATAGTCGCCACCATCCTATTAGTATTAGGTTTAATCACCATCGTCAATCTCGTGCTTCCCTAATTTTAATTTTCTACGATCTCGGCGAATGACGCTGCCATTTGCTTCATGTCAACAGTCGGCACTTCGCCAAGCTGATGGCTGGGTTTAAATTGTGCATGTAGTTTACCTTGCGGATTAATTAAGGCGATAGAAGCGCTGTGGCTCACCGCGTAATCTTCACTGGGCTTTTGCGCAATAATGCCATAGGGCAACAATAGCCCTTGAGCAAACGGGAACAGTTTGTTGTGAGTCGTGGTTGCGCCAATGAATTCTGAGTCAAAATAAGCCACGTATTGCGACAATCTAGTGACATCGTCACGCAATGGATCAGCTGAGACAAACACAACCTGACTATTAGCGCTGCGCTTAAGGGACTTATAGACTCCCTTAATTCGCGTTAGGGTGGTCGGGCATACATCGGGGCAATAGGTATAACCAAACACCACAAAGGTCCATTTTCCCACTAAATCCTTGTTGCTTAACACTCCATCTGCCTGCTCAAGCGTAAAAGGCATTAGCGCTTTGGCCGGTTTAAACAGACGGTAATTGCCATGATCTTCTATCGCAGAACCAGCGCTAGCGTTCGGCGCTAATACGGGTTCATTACTTGACTGCCACCAAGAATAAACACCCAAACCCGCCATCACTGGCACAAACATCGCCATCAACAAAAATAATTTTCTCACCTAACACCCTTAACTTAAGCCAAGCACCACATAATGGTCCAACAACAAGATGATAAACAATAACATAAGATGAGTGATAGAGTATTTAAAAACCGCCATTGGCGAGCGCTTATGCGGGGTAAACTTTAACTGCCAGGCGACATAGAAGAAGCCCCAATTGATCAGACTAGAGCCTACAAAGTAGATCCATCCAGACATGCCCATTAAGAATGGTAATAACCCTACCGCCATTAACAAGACGGTATAGAGCAAAATCATCGTCTTGGTAAACTCAATGCCATGGGTCACTGGCAACATCGGTAAGCCGGTTTTTTTATAATCCTCAACCCTGTCAATGGCTAGCGCCCAAAAGTGTGGCGGCGTCCAAGTGAAAATAATCATCACCAAGAGCAGCGCATTACCGTCGAGTTGGCCAGTCATCGCGGTCCAACCTAGTAACGGCGGCGCCGCGCCAGCTATGCCGCCAATGACGATATTTTGCGGCGTTGCCCGTTTAAGCCATAGGGTGTAAACCACCGCATAACCCAACATGCTAGCAAAGGTTAATATCGCCGTTAATGGATTGACTAAAAACCACAACAACAGCGAACCGATGATGGTCAATAACAAGCCAAAACCAACGGCTTGACCTAAGGTTACTTTTCCTTGCGGCAGAGGACGACGTTGGGTGCGCGCCATTTTTATATCGATATTATGATCGATGCAATGATTAAACACCGCGCCAGCACTAGACAACATGCCGATACCAAGAGTGCCCCAAAACAATAAATAAAGGTCTGGTAAGCCACTGCTCGCCAAACACATCCCAACAATTGCGGTGAGCAACAACAACAAGATCACTTTAGGTTTGGTCAGTTGATAAAAAGCGCGCCACTGAGAGAATATATCCAGTTGCGGCTGCGTCTCTAATGATTTTTCCATAAACAAACTCCTACTCTTGACGACAATAGCCGATTAGCCGATACGCGATAGCTTTAATAATTGTTTAATATCTAACAACATGTCATGGGCTTTACTCAGATTTTGCTGTTTCTCTCCATTAAATTGGTAGCTCATCACTAAATTGCCATGAGGATCGATGATCACCACCTTATTATTAAGAGACGGCGGCAGGGCCGTTGCGACTTGATGATGGGAAAACATCTCAAAGGATAGATAATCTGGAATACTACTTGGCTCGACTGCGCCGCTGTTGAGTAAGTCGACACTGACCCGCTCTTGCAAGCGTCCTAATGCCTTATAGGTTTGCTGGATGTGGTATAAGCCATCGATACAACGCTTGTCGCAGCCATTTTCGGTAAAATAGGCCACCCGCCACGATTGTTGCAGCGCATTTTTTTGATTATCGACTGGCGGCTCATTAATCAATTGTGGATAGGTTTGAGCCATGGTTAGTAACTCACCGCCATGGGTCTTTACTTGCCCCTTAAAATCAACGGTCAATAACACCTTAGCCAAAACCACTGGAATGACAAAGGCACAAGCCAATAACAACAACTGTTTCTTGGATTTATTTGATGGAGACAACGAATTATCCATTAAGCTTCCTTATGTAAACGCATTGAAAAGTAGAGTGTTAGTAATGCTAACGTCAGCGCCAAGGCAAACCACTGAAACGCATAGCCCTGATGTTTGGCAACGGTCATGTTATTGCCCCAGCGCCATTGTTTCTGATAACCAATATTGATCGTCGGATCTAGGCGTAATATCGCGCCATAAACACCGTTGCTTAGCTCAAAGCCCAATTGCTGCTCCATCATCACCAGATCGATATCACCAATGCGCTTGGGCCAGTCTTGCGTCGCTGGCGCGCTTAAACGATAAGGATTAGCGCTGGCGACATGCAACAAACCACTAAATGTTTGAACCCTAGTCCACTCTTGTAATGGCGGCAGTATGTTGCGATCTAAAGAGGCTTTGACCCAGCCCAAATTAACAATCACTAGGCGGTTGCTATTTTCTATTAGCAGCGGCACTAACACCTCATAACCGACTTGCCCCTGGTAAACCTTGTTGTCTAGCAGCCAAGTTGTTTGATGTAATAAGCGGCCGTTTAATTGCACGCGCTGCTGGTTTATTGCGTGAGTCACTTGCTCTTGCGGCAAATCAAGCCATAGATTTTCTTGGCGCTGATTAACCAGTTGCTGTTGCTGCAATTTCTGCTGCGCGCGATCTAACTGCCAAAAACCTAACCTTAATAACAAACTCACTAACGCCACGACTAATAGTATCGACCCCCAAATTAACCACCGCCTCGAACCATACGGCTTGATTAAACCATTACTTGAATTTTCGATACGTTTAGCCTATTAGTAGTATTAACTGTTTATTAAGAGTTAATTCAATGAGTCTGTTAAAAATCGTTATTATTGCCTTATTTCTGTTTGTCTTTGTCAGCCTATTCCAAGCGCTACACTTAATGTATAAAGGACAACCGAGTCAGGTGATGAGTAAATTCTTAGGGCGACGGCTGTTATTTTCGGTCGCTATCTTCCTGCTCATGTTAGTCGCTATTGGGCTGGGGCTCATTACGCCCAACCCACGCCCTTACTAAATTTATAGAATATAGACAAAGAAGAATAAGCCCAGCCAAACCACATCGACAAAATGCCAATACCAACTGGTGGCTTGAAAGGCAAAGTGACGATCGGGAGTAAAATGCCCCTTAACTACCCGCGCAAGCATCACCAACAACATGATGGTACCAATAGTCACATGCATGCCATGAAAGCCGGTCAAGATAAAGAATGTATTGCCATAAACACCAGCGCTTAAGGTTAAGCCCATATAACGATAGGCCTCAATATATTCTTCAGCCTGTAAAATTAAGAAGCACACGCCAAGTAATGCGGTGATTGCCAGAAAAATAGTCAGTTGCTTGCGCTTGTTATCTTCCAAGCCTTTATGGGCAAAATGTAGCGTTACCGAGGATGTTAACAAGATAATCGTATTGATCAGCGGCAAGCCCTTCCAGCCCATCGCCGTGGTGGTATCCCCCGCTGGCGTGGTCACCAACGGCCAAACAGCTTCAAAGTCAGGCCATAAAACCTCACCGGTCATGCCATTGTTTGACGCCCCGCCAAGCCACGGAATGGCAATGTTTCGGACATAAAATAGCGCGCCAAAGAAGGCGACAAAAAACATCACTTCAGAAAAGATAAACCAGCTCATGCCCTGACGAAAAGAGCGGTCCATTTGGGCGCTATAAAGCCCTTGATCCGCCTCGACAATCACATCCTTAAACCAGCCAAACATCATCGCAATGATAATGCCGATGCCCAAGGTTAACAGCCAACTTCCACTGCTCGCATCAGTGTTCATCTGCTGAACCATGGTACCCGCCCCTACAGCGATACAAAATAAACCGACTGCTCCAATGATTGGCCAATAACTCTGGCTAGGGACATAATAATTTGTTGTTTGCTCTGCCATCGTGCGCTCCTTTGTTAAAATAACGCGGCAATTTAATAAATGTTAGCTGCCAATGTTTGTCGCTGTGCTGGAATGTTAATGATGCCTGCGCCGGCAGTCTCAGTAACATTAAATAATGTATAAGAGAGAGTCAGTGTCTTTAACTCCTCAGGGATGTCCTTTGAGATAAAAAAGACCAAGCCCATCTCGACACTTTCGCCAGAATTTAACGCCTGTTGATCGAAACAAAAACATTCGGTTTTATTGAGATAGAGTCCGCCTAAGCCGGGAGACACCGAAGGCACTGCCTGACCGACAACCCGCTGGCCCGTTGGATTTAACGCCTTAAACTTAACCACTTCATTCTCCCCAGGATGCACATCAACATACTTAACCATCGGCTTGAATTGCCATGGCATGCCAGGTGCAACTGAGGTGGTAAACTGCAAACGCACCGTGCGCGATTCGTCGATTAAACTGCTTGCAGTATCACTGCGCGCAATGGTGCGGCCGTTGAGTCCGGTGACCTCGCACAACACGTCATACAGTGGTACCAGCGCAAACCCGAAGCAAAACATCACCACAATGGCCGATCCTAACTTAACAATCAGGCGTTTATTCTTTTGTGCTACTTTTGTTTGCTCAGTCATCTAGGCCGCCGTCTATTTAATTTCAGGAGGCGTAGTATGACTATGATAAGGCGCAGGAGAAGGCATTTCCCATTCTAGTCCCTCGGCACCTTCCCATGGTTTAGCCGGTGCTTTCTCGCCGCCACGTGCACATTTAATCACCACCACCAAGAAAATAAGTTGTGATAGACCAAAGGCAAAACCACCGAGGCTAACCAACTGATTAAAATCGGCAAACTGCAACGCATAATCTGGCACTCGTCTTGGCATGCCAGCCAAGCCTAAGAAGTGCATCGGGAAAAATAGCACATTAACCGAAATAACCGAGGCCCAAAAATGAATCTTACCTAGGCGTTCGTCATACATATACCCTGTCCATTTCGGCAGCCAATAATAGGCCGCCGCCATTATCGAGAATATCGCGCCAGTGACCAGCACATAATGGAAATGTGCCACCACAAAGTAGGTATCATGATATTGGAAATCTGCCGGAGTGATAGCCAACATTAGCCCCGAGAAGCCGCCAATGGTAAATAGCACAATAAAGGCAATGGCAAACAACATGGGAGTTTCAAATGTTAAGGAGCCTCGCCACATCGTGGCCACCCAGTTAAAGACCTTAACCCCGGTTGGCACGGATATCAGCATGGTGCAATACATGAAAAACAGCTCGGCCGCGACCGGCATACCAGTAGTAAACATGTGATGCGCCCAAACTAAGAATGAGAGCAATGCAATCGATGCCGTGGCATACACCATCGACGAATAACCGAAGAGTTTCTTACGGGAAAATGCCGGAATAATCGCCGAAATGATACCAAATGACGGCAAAATCATGATGTACACTTCTGGATGACCGAAGAACCAGAATATATGCTGAAACAGCACCGGATCGCCACCACCCGCCGCAGCAAAGAAGCTGGTGCCAAAGTATTTATCGGTTAATACCATGGTCACTGTAGCCGCCAGCACGGGCATCACCGCAATTAATAGGAATGCCGTAATCAACCAAGTCCATACAAACAATGGCATTTTCATGTAGGTCATGCCAGGTGCGCGCATGTTAATGATGGTTACCACCACGTTAATCGCGCCTAAAATGGACGATATGCCCATGATATGAATGGCAAACACAAAGAGCGCGGTGCTATCTGGCGCATAGGTGGTAGATAATGGCGCGTAGAATGTCCAACCAAAGTTTGGGCCACCGCCTTCCATAAACAAAGAAGAAAGCAAGATGGTAAAAGCCATCGGCAAGATCCAAAAGCTCCAATTATTGAGCCGTGGCAGGGCCATGTCAGGCGCGCCAATCATCATTGGGATCATCCAGTTGGCTAGGCCAGTAAATGCTGGCATCACCGCACCAAACACCATGATCAAGCCATGTACCGTGGTCATTTGGTTGAAAAAGTTAGGCTCAACAATCTGCAAGCCCGGCTGATAAAGCTCGGCGCGAATGATCATCGCCATGGCGCCGCCAATCAAAAACATCAAGAAACTAAACATCAAGTAAAGACTACCAATGTCTTTGTGATTGGTGGTTAATAACCAGCGCATAATGCCCTTGGGTTTGTGATCATGATGCTCTTGTTGTTGCTCATCGCTCGTCGTTGTCGCTGTATTCATTATTTAGCCTCCTTTACGTCAGTCACTTGCACTACATCACCAGTATCATTGCCCCAAGCATTACGCTCATAAGTGATGACGGCGGCCAATTCTTTAGCGGTTAACTGACTAGCGAACGCCTGCATGGCGGTGGCCGCCTTGCCATTTTTGACGATATCGATATGAAGTGCGACATCACCCAAGGCGATAGGGCTGTCCTTAATCTTAGGAAATGCGCCGGGGATCCCCTCACCACCAACCTGATGACACATGGCACAGCGGGCAACGTATACTTCTTCGCCCAATACCATCGACTCTTCCATGGTCATGGTGGAGGCAAGCGCCTGTTGCTCTGCTTGTTGTGCTTGTGCGACTTCGTTTAATTGGCCTTTAAGCCAAGCATCATATTCTGCCTGAGGCAATGCCCTAACGACAATGGGCATAAAGCCATGGTCCTTGCCACAGAGCTCGGCACATTGACCACGATAAATGCCCGGCTCATTGACCCGCGTCCAAGCCTCGTTAATAAAACCTGGGTTGGCATCTTGTTTTACCGCAAAGGCAGGGACCCACCATGCATGAATCACATCATCGGCAGTGATTAGGAAGCGCACTTTCTTGTTGATCGGGATCACCAGCGGTTTATCTACCTCGAGTAGGTAGTTTTCAGTTTTTTTACTGATGTTGTTGATTTGGTCCTGCGGTGTGGAGAGCAAGCTGTAGAAGCCAAAATCGTGGTCAAAATATTGATAATGCCACTTCCACTGCGAACCCGTGACCTTAATGGTAATATCCGCTTGCGAATTATCTTCCATCTCGATGAGGGTGCTCGTGGCTGGAATCGCCATGCCGATAAGGATGAAAAACGGAATTATCGTCCATAAAATTTCAACCTTGGTACTCTCATGAAATTGCGCCGCTTGAGCGCCTTTAGATTTTCGGTGATTGAGAATGACGTAAAACATCGCGCCAAACACTACCACGCCAATGACGGCGCAAATAATCAGAATAGTCATGTGTAGGTCGTACACACGTTGACTTATATCTGTTACACCCTGAGTTAAATTTATCGAACTTTTGCCCAACACAGAGCTGGCGAACACAGCAGTGCCCAACGCAGCGCTTATCATTATTATTTTTTGCACAAACCCATCCTATCTCTATTGATTTCACAACAGTAGGTGGTAAGCCGTACACATCCATCTTAAAGTGGCCTTAACCTACATCAGGATCGTTCTTTTCGCCGCGATGGCGTGATACAAGTATATGACTACAAATTAAAAAACTGCAAGGGCAGAGGCAAAAAAAACAAAATAAATCCCTAACAAAAACAACAATGTCAATAGGACAAACAAATAATCCCCTTTAAAAACTTGCTTTTGAACATCTTTTGTTCGATAAATAGATAAGGTGAGTGATAAAACTTACCAACAACAACAAAAATCAACAATTTTCAATATCGTCAAATTTAACAGGTAGTTATGTAATTTAAATATAAACAATGAGGTGGCAATATGATTTTATCGCACATTTGGGGGATTTATACCCATCCAAAGAAAGAATGGAAAACAATCGCCGATCGTCACGAGTCGTTTGTTAACGCGTTCACCCACACCCTCTTTATTTCACTAATCCCTGCGCTGTGTTCTTATTATTCTGCGGTCAATATTGGCTGGAGTGTTGGCGCCGGAGACCCCATTTATCTCACCCACAGTAGTGCCTTAGCCATGGCTATTATCATGTACTTTGGCTTGATCGGCGGCGTCCTCGCCCTGGGATTGATGGCCCATTGGATGGCCCATAATTTCGGCGCAAACCCTTCACACGTACAAGCCATTGAAGTATCAGCTTATACCGCAACGCCATTGTATATGGTTGGCTTTGCCACGCTCTATCCTGAGCTATGGTTTATCATGTGTGTTGGGCTAGTTGGCATAGCCTATGCAGTTTACATGCTCTATACCGGCGTTCCTATTGTGATGGGAATAGATGAGGACCGCGGCTTTATCTATGCTAGTAGCCTTGTTACTGTCGGTTTATGCTTCTTAGTTAGCATGCTCGGATTTACCGTGTTTGCCTGGAGCTCAGGCATCGGTCCAGCGTTTGTTAACTAGCGTTAGGCAGCACAGAAAAATAGCTACACCATACTGCTCTCATAATAACGAACCTGCATATCAAGCTAATTGATAAGCAGGTTCGTTGTCTTTCTTACCTTTTAATCAGCTCTCATTTGATAGTTAGCCCACACCAAGCTACCTAACAACAGCGCGCCGGTAATATTATGGGCGACGGCATTAAACAGTGGTAAATTAAAATACACGTTTGCCACCCCCAGTAAAACCTGTGCCGTTAATAATGTCGCGATAACCATCGTGATAGCGTGGTAGTTAAGCTTAGCCAAGTTGACTAACAACATCAGCAAACAAATCATCACGGCAATGGCGCCAAAACGATGCATCGCATGAATGGCAACTCTCGCCCCGCCGTCAAGCTGACCACCAAGATAGTTTGGCCCAATCTGTTGCAACACATTAAACCCCTGAGTGACATCTGCTGCCGTGATGGCTGAGATATCGCATAGTGGCAATTGTGGACAAGCCATCGCCGCATAATTGGAGGTCAGCCAGCCGCCAAGCAAAACTTGACCGGTGCAGATAACCAGCGCAAGCCCCGCTAATAGTTTGCTGGCGTTGGGCATCGCGACAGAATTTTCTTTATTACGCAGCCGTAAATACAGCAGTAACAACAAGCAAAAGGTGGTAAAACCGCCCGCTAAATGCAGCGTCACTACCTGCGGCCACAGCTTTAGGGTGACCGTCCACATGCCAAAGAACCCCTGTAAAATAATAAAACCTAACAAAGCCGCTGGGTGTTTTATCGGGATGGCGGGATCGCGGCGCTTTAACCGTAAACACCACAGTAAGATGACAATACAAAAGAGTCCTAAAGAGGTTGCCAAATAACGATGGGTCATCTCAGGCCAAGTTTTTTCGAGATTGACCGGACTGTCGGGGAAATTGAGATTGGCGGTATCAATGTCGCTACTTTGCTCCGGCGCCCACAGATGACCATAACAAAGCGGCCAATCGGGGCAGCCTAAACCGGCATGCACCAAACGTGTGTAGGCACCGAGGCCAATCACCAAGATGGCAAACACAGTGGCCGCCAATACCACATAACTGAGCCTAGCTCGTTGCACCTGATCTGTACTACTCATTCCTACTCCCTGTCTGTTACTCACGGGTATTAACCTAGCAAAACAGCAGCATATGTCAAAGAAGATTGAGCTTTGACTCACCAAGTGCTAGTTTTAATCAATCTCTTTTGCTTGGAATACTCATGTATAAATCGCTTTCCTTAATCGCTATGCTGCTGGCTAGCAGCGCCATCAATGCCGCACAATCACCTCTACTGAGCGCCAAGCGCGTGTCGAGTGAGGGCTCGCCACGTCTTCAGGCGCTAGCCATCAATAACAATGGTGATATTTGGGCCAGTGGCACCAAAGGCCAGGTGGTGATGAGCGCTGATAATGGACAAAACTGGCGTGACATCACCGTACCAGACAGTGAGAAGCTGCAGTTTCGTGATATCTGGGTAGGTGATAACACCGTTTATTTATTAGCGGCGGGCAGCGGCAGTGACTCTCGGCTCTATCGATCTAGCGACAATGGTCTTAACTGGGACTTGCAATACACCATGAAAGATCCCAAAGGATTTATCAATTGCTTCGATTTTTGGGACAAGGATCATGGCATTGTCTTTGGCGATACCATCGACCAACAGGTCTTTATGCTGCAAACCGACGATGGCGGCGATAGCTGGCAGCGCATCGAGTCTGCACCTATCGCTAATGACGGCGGTGAAGGCGGGTTTTCAGCTAGCGGAAGCTGTGTGCGAGTGTTAGGTAACAATGAAGCTTGGTTAACCACAGGAGCAACAGCAACAGCGCGGCTGTTACGTACCAAAGATCGCGGAGAAACGTGGAGCAGCACGCCACTGCCCTTCCCTAATAGCACCACAGGCGGCATTTTTAGCGCAATCCCTAAAAGCAATTGGCTGTTTGGCGGCCAAATGAAACCTGCTATTGTCAGCGCGTGGCATAAAGAAGACGGTCATTGGCAATCAATTAGCAACGTGCCGCTCAAAGGCGCTATTTATGGCAGCGATAGCTTTAAGAAAAATATCGTGGTGGTTAATCCTGATGGCGTCGCCCTGAGCCAAGATAATGGCAAGAGTTGGCAGCGCATTAGCAGCCAATCCTATTGGGTTGTTGAGTTTGACCAACACGGTGTGGCATGGCTAGCTGGCCCAGGCAGCCGCATTAGTCGGCTGTTTTAATCGATGAGTGAGATGCAGCCGATGAAAAAAATAGCACTAATCATTGCCGCTGCCCTAATGTGCGCGGCGATGATATGGGCCGCAATCGCGGGTTACACTGACTTTGTGATTAAGACCTTAGTTATCATTGGCGCTTTGTTGCTGGCAGGTCTATTGCCAGCAACACATTTAAGTAAGGCATTGCTTGTATCAGTGCCATTACAAATCGCGATCAGCATCATTTATTCATATCAGCTTGGCGATGCGCTTGGCATCGCGCTGCTCATTGCTACTCACCTCTTGATAGCCTACCTTTACCGACCAACCGCACATAAATTGGGTATCCTATCCATCGTTGCCGCGAACTTCTTTGTACAACAGAGTCACTCTCAGCCTCTGAATAGTCAAGGCCTGCTAACCCTCACACTATGCCTAAATATCGTGCTGGCGGTGCAATGGCTCAATCACCGGTTTAAACTCAACATTTATGGCGCTGAGAAAACACCATGATAACCATCGACATCAATGTTTTTAATATCCCCCGACATCGGCTATCAAGGCTATGGACCACCGGGATGTCAATGGAGTTTCGAGATAATTAAATGGAAGAATTCAACGTATCGACTTTTTTATTGCTCAATCAATATGCGGGAAAAAACAGTTTATTGGATGCCCTCTTAATCTGTGCCGCAGAAATAATGCCATTCGTTTTTATACTGATTATTATCTACTTATACGTTGACAAAAATATCGAGCGAAAAAAATCTAGTTTTAATGCTGGACTCTCGGTGTTACTCGGCATGTTAAGTAGTTATGTGCTCTCTCTTTTTTACTATCACCCGCGCCCCTTTGTCGATAAGCTAGGCACACAACTAATTGAACATGCGCCAGACTCTTCATTTCCCTCTGATCACACCACCTTTATATTCTCTATCGCTGTGATGCTATTATTTAATAAAACAACGAGAACCATTGGCATGGTGCTATGTGGGTTTAGTCTTGTTAGCGGGTTGTCTCGCGTTTTCGCTGGTGTCCATTTTCCGTTAGATATACTCGGCGCTATTTTGGTCGCAACATTTTCTTCGCTGATGGTGTTTAAATTTCAGGATAAGACAAACATATTATTCAATATGCTCAATCGCAAGATACCTCATGAGTCACTCAAGCAAGACCGATAACCGCTGGTTTGTCCTCCTGCGCCCACGACTGACCAGTGTTATCCGTTGCTGCAGATAAACAGCCCACTTTTAACATTTTATAAGATATTGAGCGAAAATGTCCCCCTAATATGATGTTTTATGTCCTTGTCTAATGCACAACTCAAGCTATTATCAAACCTAGAAACTAAAAAATAATGATAACGGACCTTTGAGGTATTGCGATGACCATCAATAAATCAACACTCAATCTACCAAACTATGCCAAAGTCAATCCGATCACGGCGGCCATAGCGCTAGCGATGGTAAGTTGGCCAATCCAATCTGTTGCAGCTCAAGAAACACAAGAACAAAAGGAAAAAGCAGCGAAAAGTATTGAGGTGATCACTGTCACCGCGACTCGCCAAGCTGAGAATTTACAACAGGTGGCGTTGTCTGTTACGGCGCTCTCCGCTGCTGAATTGCACAAGCAACAAATCAACAATCTTGGTGATTTAGAATCCCATGTTCCAAATTTAAATCTACACGTCGGCGATGCGGCAAATGCAGTGGTTTATATTCGCGGGGTTGGTCAGATCGATTCAATCTCTTTCAATGATCCCGGTGTTGGCGTTTACCTGGACGATGTGTACATGGGCCGCGTTCAGGGGTCATTTTTAGATGTGGTGGACCCTGAGCAAATTGAAGTGTTACGCGGACCTCAGGGCACTCTTTATGGACGGAATACCATTGGCGGCGCCATTAAGTTCACTAGCGCAAAACCCACTCAAGATACTCAGGCTTATCTTGATGCCACCATTGGAAATTACCGCTACACAGGGATTAAAGGCAGCTTAAGCGGCGCGCTTGTTGATGAAGTTTTGTTGGGGCGAATCGCTTTCTCCACTTCTCAGCGTGATGGATTTGGCAGCAATTCTTTCGATAACAAAGATGACAACGATAAGGACACTACTGCATGGCGTGGCAGTTTATTATATAAACCCAGCAAAAACTTTTCTGGCTATTTGGTACTAGATGGTTCCAACAGTGACCCATCTCGCTCTCGTACTCCACATCGAGAAACCCCAATCCATTCTGTTGTCTCAGGGTCTGCCATACCGACCACTGAGGACCCCTTTGATGTCAGCGTCAATTATAATGACTTAGACCAACTGAAAACAATGGGTGGCGCATTAACCCTGGAATATGAATTAAACAATATTACCCTTAAATCAATTACCGCGTATCGGGAAATGGATTATCGCACCCACCTTGATTTAGATGGCACAACGGATAGCTCTTTCGGCATTTATAATTTTGAAGATCAGGAAC
>Ga0105355_10000461_pt1 | contig 36457 bp, 37 predicted proteins | sample GOMGulsemesocosm_2_FD_83508 | JGI IMG/M metagenome (GOLD analysis project Ga0105355, IMG submission 83508) | Methane-oxidizing microbial communities from mesocosms in the Gulf of Mexico - GOM9C Gulf of Mexico | ecosystem: Environmental > Aquatic > Marine > Cold seeps | place: Gulf of Mexico...
CATATTTATCCTTCTGAACATTACCCTATTTGGCGTGAAGAGATAGGTGATAAAAAGGTATTTCAATCGGTGGGCGCATTTGGTGAGAATCTCAGCTCCGTGGGTTTAACTGAGGAAACTGTCTGCATCAACGATATTTATAAAATAGGGTCAACGTTAGTGCAGGTTTCTCAAGGACGTATGCCTTGCTGGAAATTAAATGAACGTTGCCAGCATGAAGAGATGGCGAAGCAACTTCAAGATAGATTGAGAACGGGTTGGTATTTTCGAATTTTAGAGTCTGGAACCATTGGAGCAGGCGATGACGTCATATTGTGTCAACGCCCTTATCCAGATTGGTCTTTTCGTTTGTACGGTTCTGGAGTTTAAGCATATATAGTTCTCGTCGGCACATGTCAAAAGCATTGCGAATGATGATTGATAAACTAGCGTAATACTTTGCATGGATTTTATACTAGTGGCTAAAATGACAAGAGTATTTTTATCTATTTAATTTATAGGGCTTTATTTTGTGATCCTTGGCTGACTACTCATAGTTAAAGTGAATAATTTCAATTACACCGTTTCATCTTTAAGGTGTTATGTGTAATATATTGCAGTCAATTTATTGGCGTTCACAATTTTTTGACTTCGTCCTTTTGTGAGGATTGGTTGAACTTAGTAGTTATCGAGCAGATTGATATAGGTAGGGAATGGATACTTTAAAGTCAGTATTTTTAATTGATGAAAATGTAGAGCGCAGACAGAGTTTAGAAACGATCTTGTCGTTTTTAGGTGAAGAATTGAAATGCTATGATACTCATCTGACAATCGATAGCAAAATAGATCGTGCAGCTAACAGTGTTTTAGTCGCCACTGATAATTATTCTGCCGAAGAATTAGCAACGTTATTCTCTGCTAATATAAGTAACCCTTTTCTGACTTTTGGCAGTGAAATTTCTGAGCTTACAAGCAGCAACTTCATTGGTCATATTGATGCGCCATTTGCTTATCAACAGTTAACATTATTGCTCGGTCGTTGCCAATCATTCCGTCAATCAACTCAATCGCAACAGACTTCATCTAAGCAGCTGATTAAACAGCTTGTTGGCCGTGGTAATGCTATCCAAGAAGTTCGCCATCTTATCTCTCAAGTTGCATCCAAAGGTGCCAATGTATTAGTACTTGGCGAATCAGGTACCGGTAAAGAAGTCGTGGCTCGTGCTATTCATGAAGCTTCGAAACGTCACTCTGGTCCTTTTGTACCTGTTAATTGTGGTGCTATTCCAGCTGAGTTATTAGAAAGTGAATTATTTGGTCATGAGAAAGGTGCATTTACCGGGGCGTTTTCATCCCGTAAAGGTCGCTTTGAACTGGCAGAAGGTGGCACGCTGTTTCTTGATGAAATTGGTGATATGCCACAACCGATGCAAGTTAAACTATTACGTGTGTTACAAGAACGGTTATTTGAACGCGTCGGTGGCAGTAAAGCCATTAAAGCCGATGTTCGTGTGATTGCGGCAACCCATCGAAACTTAGAGCAGATGATCATCGACGGTGATTTCCGTGAAGATCTATTCTATCGCTTAAACGTGTTCCCAATTGAAACGCCAGCACTACGCCAACGTCAAGATGATATTCCGCTGTTGATCCAAGAATTACTACGTCGCCATGAAGTCGAACATGAAGCGACAATTCTATTTACCCAACGGGCAATGGAATCGTTAATGCAGCATGCATGGCCAGGTAATGTACGAGAATTATCTAATCTTATTGAACGTCTGTTGATCATGACTTCAGGTAATATTGTAGATATAAACGATTTACCACAAAAATACCGCTATACCGATGGCAGTGAAGCGATGGCATTAGAAGTGCCAACAGAGCTGGATGAACGCGATGCTATTTCGGCGATGTTTACTGGTGAAGATATATTCGCTGATGTCGAAGAAGCGCGTGAAGATGGTTTCTTTTCTATGCCGAGTTCATTGCCAGAAGAAGGGGTTAACCTGAAAGAGATGTTAGCTGAGTTTGAGATCGATATGATCAAACAAGCATTAGATCAGCAAACACATGTGGTCGCTCGCGCCGCCGAACAACTTGGTATGCGCCGTACCACCTTAGTTGAAAAGATGCGTAAGTACGGTTTACAAAAAGAATTATAATTTGACGCTAGCCTTCTAAGCGTCAAGTATTTAGCTGAAAGCCTCGCATGAAATGCGAGGCTTTTTTATTTATATGACGTTATATCATTGGGTTAACTCTACTTCTAAACTTGGCACACTAAATGCAATCATTAGATTGAGTCAATTTTTAGCGGAGTAGTCACCATGGTTCAGGAATTATATCCAGGCGAATTAGCCGAACTACGGGCACATAAAAATCGAAATGAAAAACTGGTTGAAGCATTGCCTTCTGGACTGGTTATTCTTGATGGTAATGGTATTGTCATCGAAGTGAATAAAGTCGCAATCCAGTTATTAGGCGAACCGTTAATGGGCGCACGCTGGATGGATGTTATTCAACGCGCTTTTACTCCAAAAGCAGACGATGGCCACGAAGTCTCATTGAAAAATGGCTGTAAAGTGCAGCTATCTATTACTACGCTTGGCTCTCAGCCGGGTCAACTTATTATGTTGACCGACTTAACTTATACACGTCATCTGCAAGAGCGTGTGAGTCATATGAAACAACTGTCATCACTTGGACGTATGGTCGCTTCGTTGGCACACCAAATTCGAACCCCGCTATCTGCAGCCTTGCTGTATGGTTCAAACTTGGCGAATCCAAATTTACCTGCGGCATCAAAACAACGCTTTCAAAGTAAACTTATCCAACGCCTTAATGACTTAGAGAATCAAGTCAACGACATGTTGTTGTTTGCTCGTACTGGTAAAGACTTAGTTGTTGAAGAAGTATCTCTGCAAAGTTTACTGACTGAAGTTGAAGCAGGCAGTGAAGCAATGATGCTGCAAATGGGCTGTCATATGCACGTGATATTACCTGAACCCGACCTACTCATTCTCGCTAATCGCAACGCACTTTCTAGCGCGATTGGTAACCTGATCCAGAATGCATTACAAGCTTGTGGCCAAGGCGCCAATTTAACCATTTCCGCTGTGCGAGATGGCGAAGATAAAGTGGCGATTATTGTGGCCGATGATGGCCCCGGTATTCCCAAACATTTACAAAGAAAAGTATTAGAACCATTTTTCACGACGAAAACTCAAGGTACTGGTTTAGGGCTTGCGGTGGTACAAACCGTTGTTAAAGCTCATCAAGGTAAGTTGACGTTAGATTCTGTGGAAGATGAAGGCAGTCAATTCAATATAATTGTTCCGCTACATCGCGTAGCTCAACCTCAAGCAATGGTTATAGGTGGTTAATAATGTCTTATTCTCAAATTCTCGTGGTTGAAGATGATTTAGGTTTGCGTGAAGCATTGGTCGATACGCTATTAATGGCGGGTTACCAATGTGATGAAGTGGACAGTGGCGAAGCGGCGTTAATTGCGTTAGCTAAAAAACCTTATGATATGGTGGTCAGTGATATTCAGATGGGTGGCATGACTGGGCTCACTCTACTTACCAATATCAAACAAAAATTCCCAGAGCTGCCGGTTTTATTAATGACGGCTTACGCGAAAGTCGATGATGCTGTATCTGCGATGCGTAGTGGCGCGGTTGATTATATTGGCAAACCGTTTTCACCGGAAGTATTGATCAATCAAGTAGGTCGTTACGTACCTCCACAAAAAGTGGAAAAGCGTACGCCGTCTTACGGTGATGACAAAACTGAAAAACTATTAACTTTAGCGCGTAAAGTCGCTAAGTCTGATGCTACCGTGATGGTTACAGGCCCTAGTGGTACTGGTAAAGAAGTCTTATCGCGTTATATTCATGACAACTCTAATCGCTTCGATGGCCCTTTCATTGCCATTAACTGCGCAGCTATTCCTGATAACATGCTAGAAGCGACTTTATTCGGTTATGAAAAAGGTGCTTTTACTGGTGCTATTCAAGCTTGTCCTGGTAAATTTGAACAAGCGCAAAACGGTACAATTTTACTCGATGAAATTTCTGAAATGGAATTATCATTACAGGTTAAATTATTGCGTGTATTGCAAGAGCGCGAAGTCGAACGTCTTGGCAGCCGTAAAACCATTAAGCTTAATGTTCGAGTGATCGCAACCAGTAACCGCAACATGAAAAAATCAGTTGCCGAAGGTTTATTTCGCGAAGATTTATACTATCGTTTAAACGTATTCCCATTGGCTTGGTTACCCTTAGCTGAGCGTAAAGGTGATATTTTACCGATTGCTGAACACTTGATTAACCGTCATTGCAAAGAACAAAACTTACCCGTATTTGAATTGTTAAATTGTGCTAAGAGTAAGTTACAGATATATCATTGGCCGGGTAACGTGCGTGAACTAGATAATGTTATTCAGCGTGCGATGATCTTGGCAAGTAATGGCAAAATCAGCAATGATGATTTGATCTTAGAAGACTTTGCCAGCGCTGGTTTTGCTGATGAGGTATTAGCTGTTTCATCTGTAGCGGCACCGCAAATCATGCCTGTGGTAAGTGCTGCAGATGGCGTCGAAAAATCAGCTGGTAATACGGTCATTCAAGAACCATTAGGTAATGAATTACGCCAACAAGAATACCAAATAATTCTTGATACTCTAGTGGGTTGCGGTGGTGTACGTAAGGATGTTTCTGAAAAGCTCGGTATAAGCCCAAGAACGCTACGTTATAAGTTAGCTAAGATGCGTGAACAAGGTATCGAAATTCCAGCGTAAATTTTATATAAAAATAAACTGTGAATATAAAGGCCGTAATTATATGAAATTACGGCCTTTTTTATTGGCATAATGGTTGCATTATTAGGTTAGGTCAAAAAAATGACAACCTCATAAGGATGTAAAATGAACATTGCAGCAAACAACTTGTATTCTGAATTGCAAAGCATGTCGCAGCAAGCGGTTAAATTTGAATCAGATCCGACAGCATTAGCGACCAATAAAGCGCAAGGTGCTAATTTTGGCGATATGTTGCAGCAAGCAATTGATAATGTGAATGGTTTACAGCAAAATACCAGCGCGTTGCGCACCAGTTTTGATCAAGGTGATCGCAGTGTTTCGCTAAGTGATGTTATGATAGCCTCGCAAAAATCGAGTGTTGCGTTTGATGCCACAGTGCAAGTACGTAATAAATTGATCGAATCTTATAAAGAAATAATGAGTATGCCTGTTTAATGACAGTATACGGGGAGTAGTTCAGTGGCTAATTCGGCTTCAAGTACAGATATCATATCGAATGATGATATCAGTGATGATCTAGCACAATTAGATGAGAATGAGCAAAAGAGCTCGGCATTAAGCTTCTTTTCTAATTCGGATGTATTACGTCAAATTATCTTGATTTTAGCGTTAGCGATCTCACTCACTTTGGTTGTATTTATCCTGCTTTGGGGTAAAGACCCTGAAATGCGACCGTTAGGTACTTTTCAGACTGCTGAGTTAATCGAAACCTTAGAGTTCCTCGATACAGAAAAAATCGTTTATGAAATTAATGGTGATACCGTACTAGTATCGGCAGAAGAATACCAAGCAATTAAACTGAAACTACGCCGTTCAGGGCTCACGCCCGCTGAGTTAGAAGGCGACGATATCTTAATGAAAGATATGGGCTTTGGTGTTAGCCAACGGGTTGAACAAGAACGTCTTAAATTGGGTCGTGAACGCCAAATAGCCCGCGCACTGGAAGAATTCAAAAATGTTGCTAAGGCACAAGTATTATTAGCGATTCCAAAAGAAAACGTATTTGCCAAGCGCGAAAAAAAACCGAGTGCTACTGTCGTATTAAGTATGCGTAATAACGGCTCTGTGTCGCAAGAAAATGTGGATTCTATGGTGCAGTTAGTCGCATCTGCTGTCCAAGGTCTAGAGCCAACCCGTGTTACAGTTACCGATCAAAATGGTCGCCTACTTAATTCTGGTAGCCAAGATGTATTTGCCGCTAAAGGTCGTCGTGAATTTGAAATGGTGCAGAGTCACGAAAGTGAATATCGCGAAAAAATTGATTCAATTCTTATCCCTATTTTAGGTTTAAATAATTATACAGCTGAAGTCGATGTCACTATGGATTTCAGTGTTACCGAAGAGACGCAAAAACGTTTCAATCCTGATTTACCGGCTGTGCGCAGCGAAATGTTACTGGAGCGCCAATCTATTGGTGCGGGGACTCAAGGTATTCCGGGTGCATTAACCAATCAACCGCCGCTTGAATCTGATATTCCAGAAGAAGCGGGTGGCGCCGCTAATGCCAACAAACCTATTGGCCAGTCGCAAAAAGAAAGTACCCGAAATTACGAACTAGATACGACCATCAGCCATACTAAATCACAGTCGGGCATATTACGCCGTTTGAGTGTTTCTGTTGCTGTTGATTACCTTAATAACGTAGCCGAAGATGGCTCTATTACTCGTGAACCGCGCTCACAAGCTGAAATCGCTAGTATTCGCCGCGTATTACAAGGTGGCGTAGGTTTTAACGTTAATCGGGGTGATACCTTAGAAGTTGTAGCCATTCCATTTAACCGTCCTGAGCTGAGTGTGATCACTGATACGCCGATTTGGGAAGAAGAATGGTTCTGGCGTGTGGTGCGTATTCTCGCCAGCTTGATCGTGATTATAGTGGTGATATTTGCGGTTATTCGCCCAATGGTTAAACGCTTGATCAGTGGTGAGGAAGAGGAAGAACTTGAAGACCTAGACCTTGGTATTTCGGCAATTGAGAATGATGAAGATATGCAGTTACTCACGACTGATAATTCGGAACCTGATTTTGCAATGCGCAGCGGTAGACTGCAATTACCGAATTTACACAAAGATGAAGACTTATTAGAGGCTGTTCGTGCTTTGGTTGCCAATGAACCAGACCTAACCGCATTAGTGATTAAAGAATGGATGATTGAAGAAAATGCCTGATCGTAATGGACAATTACAAGAAGAAGTTAAATTTGATGCTTCGACCTTACCGGGTGTAGAGCGTTCTGCAATCTTGATGTTGAGTTTAAGTGAAGAAGATGCCGCGTCAATATTTCGTCAACTAGAGCCAAAGCAAGTTCAACGTCTTGGTATGGCGATGGCATCAATGAAAGACTTCTCGCAGAATAAAGTGGCGGGCGTGCATCGTGCATTTATCGATGATATTCAGAAGTTTACTAACATTGGTGTCGGTAGTGAAGACTTCGTACGTAACGCGTTAACATCGGCATTAGGTGCGGATAGAGCCGGTAACTTGGTTGAGCAAATCATCATGGGTAGCGGCGCGAAAGGTCTTGATTCATTGAAATGGATGGACGCACGTCAAGTGGCTAGCATCATCCTGAATGAGCATCCTCAGATCCAAACTATTGTATTATCTTATCTGGAACCCGAGCAATCAGCGGAAATTTTATCGCAATTCCAAGAAAAAGTTCGTATCGACTTAATGATGCGTATTGCCAATCTTGAAGAAGTTCAACCGGCTGCATTACATGAATTAAACGAGATCATGGAGAAACAGTTTGCTGGTCAATCTGGTGCTCAAGCGGCGAAAATGGGCGGCCTGAAAGCGGCTGCGAACATTATGAACTACCTCGATACTAATATTGAAGGCCAGTTGATGGATGCTATCCGAGAGTCAGACGAAGAGATCAGTCAGCAAATCCAAGACCTTATGTTTGTATTTGAAAACCTTATCGACTTTGATGATCGTGGTATCCAAGCCTTGCTGCGTGAAGTGGGACAAGAGCAATTACAAAAAGCCCTGAAAGGTGCTGATGACCAACTTAAAGATAAAATATTTAAGAATATGTCTAAACGTCAAGTTGAAATTCTTGAAGATGATATGGAAGTGATGGGTCCTATTCGCGTTAGTGAAGTGGAAGCTGCTCAGAAAGAAATTCTGTCTATTGCTCGGCGTCTTGCCGATAGTGGTGAGATAATGCTCGGCGGTGGTGGTGGCGATGACTTCTTATAATCTTGTGAGTGTATAACATGACGGATAAATCGATCCCGGTATCATCACCACGTGATACTGATAACAGTGAAATAGAAGATTGGTATTTACCGGAGTTTGAAGAAACGGTCTCTGAAGATACCAATGCGCTGGGCATGAAAGCAGATTGGTTTGAAGAGCGTCGTATTGCTATTGCAGAGGAAGAAGAATACATAGAACCTCAGCCTCTAACAGCTGAAGATATTGAAACTATTCGTCAAGCGGCTTATGACGATGGCTACAACGAAGGTAAAAACCAAGGTTATATTGATGGCCTAGAAGCTGGTAACGCTGAGGGTTTAGCCAAAGGTGAGGAAGAAGGTAAATTACAAGGTTTGACTCAAGGACTTGAGCAAGGTCAAAGCATGATAGCTGAAAAAGCTAAGACTTGGGAAGGATTGCAAACAGAAATGCACACGCCGCTAGCGGAAGTTAGTGCTGAAGTTGAACTCGAATTAGTTCGTGTTGCTATGGGACTTGCAGAGGAAGTCATTAAAACAGAAGTGACTTTTAATACAGATATATTATTACAAACCTTGAAACTGGCCATTGATGCATTGCCAATAAAAGAACAAAAGATCAGCATTACGCTGAATCCGGCCGATTTAGCGGTGATCAGCGAGTATTACCCTGCCGAAGAATGTGAAAAAAGACATTGGCTATTGATTTCAGAACCTATGATGAAGCAGGGTAATCTGCAAATAAACAATGAATTATCTTCTGTTGAATTGATCATGGAACAACGCATTAAACAATTGATGCGGCGCTTCTTAGCTGAAAACAAACCGAGCGAAGCATGAGTGAACTGCTCAAAAATTTACGCCAGTTAAGAACTGAATCACTGGTTTCAAAACCAACGGTTGCAGGCAAACTTACTCGAGTTGTTGGATTAACACTCGAAGCAGTTGGTTGCCGTGCTGCGATCGGTAGCTTGTGCGCTGTTGAAACCGAAAATGGTTTAATGGATGCCGAAGTGGTTGGTTTTGATGAAGATAAACTTTTTCTTATGCCCAGTGAACAAATTAACGGTATTATCCCCGGCGCTAAAGTGATCCCTCTCCATGAAGAACAAGGTATTCCTGTTGGCATGGAACTGTTAGGTCGTGTACTTGATGGTGTTGGTAAACCCATTGACGGTAAAGGTGAAATTATCACCGGCCAAACCACGTCATTTACCGCTCAGCGCATTAATCCCCTTTCTCGTAAACAAATTTCCCAGCCTCTTGATGTTGGTGTCAAAGCAATTAATGCCATGTTAACCGTTGGTCAAGGTCAGCGTATGGGATTATTTGCAGGCTCTGGTGTGGGCAAGAGTGTCTTGTTAGGCATGATGACTCGCGGCTCAACCGCGGATGTCGTTGTCGTTGGGCTGATCGGTGAGCGTGGACGAGAAGTAAAAGAATTTATCGAAGAGATCTTAGGTGAAGAAGGTCGAGCGCGCTCTGTAGTTGTCGCTGCACCTGCCGATGCTTCGCCTTTAATGCGTTTGAAAGGTTGTGAAACCGCGCTTGCAATAGCAGAGTACTTTCGCGATCAAGGTTTAAATGTATTATTGCTGATGGATTCATTAACACGTTTTGCTCAAGCACAACGTGAAATCGCCCTTGCTGTGGGTGAGCCGCCAGCAACCAAAGGTTATCCGCCGTCAGTATTTGCCAAGCTACCACAATTAGTGGAAAGAGCAGGTAATGGGAATGATGAACAAGGTTCGATTACTGCGTTTTTTACCGTATTAACGGAAGGCGATGATCTGCAAGATCCAATCGCTGATGCATCTCGCGCTATTCTCGACGGGCACATTGTATTGTCTCGAGAATTAACTGATGCTGGACATTATCCTGCTATCGATATTGAAAAGTCCATTAGTCGTGTGATGCCGATGGTTACCACTGAATTCCATCAAACTGCCGCTCGCGCATTCAAACAAGTCTATTCTACGTATCAGTCAAACAAAGATTTAGTTGCTATTGGCGCTTATAATCAAGGGGCTGATGCACGAATCGATAGAGCTATTCGTTTAAAACCAGCGATGGACCAATTCCTGCAACAAGGCATGAAAGAAGTTATTCCATTCTCACAATGTGAAGAGATGTTAACTGCAATTGCACCACATCTTGGTGTGAGCGTTGAGTAGCCTTGAACTGTTGCACATAGAGCGTCAAAAATATGTCTGAACCCGCTTTAGTCAGAGTGTTTCAACAGCTCGAACAACAAGAGAAAACTGCTGCCAGAGCTTATGCGTTAATTCAGCAAGATGCAGAAAACTACAAACTGCAACGTCAGCAGTTAAGCGATTATCGTAAGCAGTATTTACAGCAATTTACAGATAAAGCCAGCAGCGGCATAAGCAGCGATAGTTACGCTCATTATCATAACTTTATGAAGAAGCTAGAACAGGCAGAGTTTGAGCAAAAACAAGCGCTAGATAATATTCAACAAACGGTAAAAAATAAACATCAAGAGTGGATGGAAATCCGCCAGAAGCGTGATGCCTTAGGATTATTGTTAGATAAACGAAAAACTGCCGCAGAGTTAGTTCTGCAGCGCAAAGAGCAAAAAGAGCTCGATGAATTCTCCAATTTTCAATATTTCAAACGTAAGAATCAATAAACTATAGACTTGGTGCGAATTTTGCTTTTATTTATCTAAGCTTTCTCTTTTTTGATTATTTAGGTTTCAAATATGACTTTTTCAGTTCTCAAATCGACAGCAAGTAATGAATTACAGAGCTCTGGTAAACCGTCCTCGGGCGCTGCTAGTGATGCTACTGCTGAGGCCAGCGAAGGTAATGTTTTTTCCAATCTATTTTCCAGTTTTACTGGCGATAAAACCGGGTCTGCAGAAAGCGCTAAAAAGCTAGATAATAATTTAACTGCCAAGGACAATGAGGAAAGTAAAGCGAGCGGTTTCTTTTCAGAGTTATTTGCTGGTAATACTGCTGAAGAGTCAGCCATTGGTGAAAGCACAATAGATGGTAAGATAACAGCAGAAAGCTCGTCAGATAAAGAGTTAGTAGTTGATCCTAAAGTAATTAACGCTAAAACGGTGAGTCAAGATGCAGCGCTAATTGATGACGAAACTGTCAATGCTACCGCTACCGCTTCAGGTAAAACCAATGAAAGTGGCAGTGACTTACTCTCTCGACTCGATAAATCAGCGCAGTTATTAAAATCTCCAACTGTTGAACCTGCGGAAGATGAAGCTGATTTGAATGCTAAATCTAGCGCTACTCAAATGAGCCCAGTGACAGACCAAACTTTAAGTGCAAAGAATAAGCAAGGTGCTGTAAGCCTTGGTGATATGGTTAATCAACAAGCCTTAAAAGTGACCGCTATAACCTCTAAATCAGCGAATGAATCGTCAACGGAATTGCTAGCAGGCACTGCCGTGGCAAAAAGTACCGATAAAGCACTTGTTAACGGTAATGCTTTGCCGTTAATTAATGTCCCTTTAACTGATAAGCAAGTTGTTGGGCAGTTATCTGCGAAAAGCGTTAATGGTGCGGCTGAAGTTAAAATGAATCAAAACGGTGGCAAAATAGCGGGATTAAATTCAATTGCTGAAGAGAGTAATAGCGAACTTGTTGCTGATGAATTAGCTGCTTTAGTATTGACGCCAATAGCAATGGAAACCAATGCTAAGACAGTACAGAATGCATCATCACAAACAGAATTGTCTATGTCACAACTTGCAGATAAAACAACGCAGACGGCAGCAGGCGGCTATAGCCTTGATGGCAAAACGGCTAACACTAAAGTTGATAGCCAAGCTGGCCTTTATGTTGCTGGATCAGTGGCTGGAACGGTTGACGAAAAACTGTCAGAAAACATGAGCGAAGCAACATCTTTAGACACTGAACAAGTTGATTTCGCTCAGACTCTGGAGTCAATTCGCAGACAAGAACAACCAGACCAAATCCAACGCCAGCAAGTACGCCCACAAAATTTAACTGAAGCTGAGCAGCAAGTATTAGATAAACGCGTTAATATCAATAACGCATCAGCAAGCTCTGAATTAAACGAAAAAATTGCGCTAATGGCGGGCAAAGATATTCAAACGGCAACCATTCGCTTAGACCCATCAGAAATGGGTAGCATGAATATTAAATTATCATTCCAAAATGATCAGGTTAATGTAATCATCCAAGCACAAAATCACCAGAGTAGAGATTTGTTAGAACAGCAATTGCCACGCTTACGTGAGATGTTACAACAGCAAGGTATTGCCCTTGGTGATACGCAAGTACAAGCCGATACCGGTGGGCAACAGCAATCAGCATTTCAACAATCAGGGCAATCTAATCAATCAAATAATGCCGGGCAGCAGCAAGCAGGCGAAAAAGTTAGCAATAACGCAACAAATCATGCGATAGACTCACAGACTGAAGTCCCTATGAATAGTGAGTATTGGCAAGACTCGGCGAAAGGGGTAGACTTTTACGCCTAGAGTCGGTGGTTTACGTGTAGAGCGTTTACAGTAATGAATAATAAAGGAATAATATGGCTGACGAAAAAGAACTAAAAATAGAAGATAAAGATAAAGGTCATAAGAAAATCATTATTATCGCGGTAATTTTAGTGGTATTACTCGCGGGGGCTGGAGGTGCATTCTTTTTCTTATCTTCAGATGATGCTGCGGTAGCTGAAGGCGGTCAAGAAGACGCTGCTGAAGTTGCGAAACCGGCGGTGATGAATGCTTATTATGTGGCGATGCCAAGACCGTTTGTGTTTAATATCATCGGTATTAAGCGAGAGCGCTTAGTACAAATAAAAGTACAATTAATGGTGCGTGGTGAAGATAACGAATCGCTAGCGAAAGCCAATATCCCGTTGATTGAAAGCACCTTGTTACAAGTGTTTAGTGCGACAACCGAGCAACAACTATCGACGTTTGAAGGCAAGGAGCGAGCACGCTCTGATTCTTATGACAGTGTGGTGGAAATTTTAACCAAATATACTGGTAAAGGTGTGATTGAAAAAATCCTCTTTTCTGGTTTTGTAATGCAGTAGGTTTAGAGTGAGTGATTTATTAAGCCAAGACGAGATTGATGCGCTATTACACGGTGTCGATGATGTTGAAGAAGACGAGTTTGATGGTGTCGAGGATTCTTCCACCGCAGTAGACTTTGATTTTTCATCACAAGATCGTATCGTACGTGGTCGTATGCCAACGCTTGAGTTGGTTAATGAACGTTTTGCTCGTCACATGCGTATTAGCTTATTTAATATGATGCGTCGTACTGCAGAAGTTTCTATTAACGGCGTACAAATGCTTAAATTTGGTGAATACGTGCATACGCTGTTTGTACCAACCAGTTTGAACATGGTGCGTTTTCGTCCGTTAAAAGGCACCGCTCTTGTTACTATGGAAGCGCGGTTAGTATTTATCTTGGTGGAAAACTTTTTTGGTGGTGATGGGCGTTATCATGCCAAAATTGAAGGTCGTGAATTTACACCCACCGAACGTCGTATTATTCAAATGCTGCTTAAGATTGTTTTTGAAGATTATCATGAAGCTTGGGCGCCAGTGATGGATGCCGAATTTGAATATTTAGATTCAGAAGTTAACCCTGCGATGGCTAACATTGTAAGCCCAACCGAAGTTGTGGTGGTGAGTTCATTCCATATTGAGCTGGATGGCGGCGGTGGTGATTTCCATATTACTATGCCTTATTCTATGTTAGAACCAATTCGCGAGTTACTCGATGCGGGTGTGCAAAGCGATAAAGAAGACACTGATGAACGTTGGAACTCTGCTCTACAAGAAGAAATTTTAGATGTTCCGGTCAACTTAAGCACTCACTTGCTAGATACAGAATTAACTATCGGTCAAATTATGGAACTGAAGGCGGGGGATGTTATTCCTGTGGAAATGCCTGATGAACTGACCATGTACGTAGAAGATTTACCAAGTTATAAAGCTAAATTGGGTCGAAGCCGTGATAATGTTGCTGTTAAAGTAACGCGCAAGATGAAAGTGAGTAATTTAGTTAAATCAGAATTTGATCAGGTTGCCCTGCGTGGTGGACTTATGACATTAGAAGATAAGCGTGAAGAAGGATAAGGGTTTTAAATGAGTTCAGAACAAGATCAAATGGCTGATGATTGGGCCGCTGCAATGGCAGAGCAACAGACAGTCGAAACTGCAGAGTTAGAAGACTTTGCCAGTGAAGAAAATATCATATCCGGTGAGCAACAGCAAAAACTCGACGGTATTCTTGATATTCCAGTGGTAATATCTATGGAAGTGGGCCGCAGTAAGATCAGTATTCGAAATTTGCTCCAACTAAACCAAGGTTCAGTTGTTGAGCTAGATCGTATCGCTGGTGAACCGCTGGATGTGATGGTTAACGGTACGCTTATCGCGCACGGTGAAGTCGTTGTAGTGAATGATAAATTTGGTATTCGTTTAACTGACGTGATCAGTCAAACTGAACGTATTAAAAAGCTCAAATAATATGAGCGATTTGGATATGTTGCAGTGGATGCTGTCGTTGTTTGTCGTCATCATGGTGATTATGATGCTCGCTTGGCTAGCAAAAAAATCTCGTGTGTTTGGCAGTAATCATAAGCACCTTAATGTTATTGCTACCATGCCATTAGGACCGAAAGAGCGTCTTATGGTCGTACAAGTCGGCGAGGAACAAGTGTTATTAGGTGTGACGGGACAGCAAATTAATTTGTTGAAATCACTTTCAGAGCCGTTAGTTACAGATACTGTCCAGACGAGCCCATTTGCTAATAAACTTGCAGAAATGATGAAACAAAATAATGAAAAATAAGCTGACTTTGTTACTGCCTATTCTATTGTGCTTGCTTGCTTCTAGTGCATGGGCTGATAATTCCGTGATGTCAGCGGTAAAAGTTATCACTAATAACGATGGCAGTCAGGAGTATTCAGTTTCGTTGCAGATCTTAGCAATGATGACCGCCCTTAGTTTTATCCCCGCTGCTGTTATTATGATGACTTCATTTACGCGGATTATCATCGTTTTATCTATTCTTAGACAAGCACTCGGTTTGCAACAGAGCCCGTCTAATCAGGTATTGGTTGGTATTACTTTATTCCTGTCTTTTTTCATTATGTCACCGGTATTAGAGCGAGTTAACGATACTGCGTTACAACCTTATTTAAATGAAAAGATGACCTCTTTGGAAGCTTTCGAAGCAGCTAAACTACCGATGCAAGGGTTTATGTTAGCGCAAACGCGACTGACTGATATTGAAACCTTTATGCGCATCGCTAAAGTGGAAGCAAATTCTCCCGAAGAAGTGCCATTGCGCGTATTGATCCCTGCATTTGTTACCAGTGAATTGAAAACGGCTTTCCAAATCGGCTTTATGGTCTTCATTCCATTTTTGATTATTGACTTAGTTGTTGCCAGTATTTTAATGGCAATGGGTATGATGATGCTCTCACCTATGATTGTGTCCTTACCGTTTAAACTGATGCTGTTTGTATTGGTTGATGGTTGGAGTTTGATCATGGGTACGCTCGCAACTAGCTTTGGGCTCTAGCGACATTTTCGAGGATTATGTATGGCTCCTGAAGTTTTTGTAGATATTTTCCGCCAAGCATTGTGGACTGTATTATTACTGGTTTGTGCTGTGGTCGTGCCTGGTCTGCTGGTCGGTCTTGTAGTATCAGTGTTTCAAGCGGCAACTTCGATCAATGAACAAACGTTAAGCTTCTTACCGCGTCTGATTGCGACATTGTTAGCACTGATGTTCGGTGCGCATTGGGGGATCGGTCGTCTAATGGAATTCTTCACCAATATGATGCTGCAAATCCCACAAGTTGTAGGCTAAAAGTGGAAATCCTTTCCAGTGAAATAATGACTTATATGGCCAGTTACATTTGGCCGTTTGCGCGCTTGTCAGGCATGGTCATGGTCATGATCGTTTCTGGCGCTCAAACTATGCCTGTGGTTATTCGCTTATTTTACTGCCTCGCTTTAACCGCGATGGTTGCGCCTGTTTTACCTGTAATGCCGGATGTAGAACTGTTTTCTTTAACTAGCTTCATGATTATCTTGCAACAATCCTTAATTGGCATTGCGATTGGTTTTGTCACTGTTCTGCTCATCCAAACTTTTGTTATTGCAGGGCAAATTATTGCGATGCAAACCAGTTTAGGTTTTGCTGCGATGGCCGATCCCAGTTCAGGGCAGACCTCTCCAGTAATTGGTCAAATTTATATTCTACTTGGCACCTTAGTATATTTATCTGTGAATGGGCATCTATTCATGATTGAGACCATAGTCAAATCGTTTGAAACGCTACCAGTGGCAAGTACGGGATTAGTTGCGATTCAATATAAATCGATAGCGGCTTGGCTTTCTACTATGTTCGGCGCCGCGTTAAGCATGTCATTGTCGGCGATTGTCGCTATGTTAGTGATTAACTTTTCATTTGGTGTTATGACTAAAGCAGCACCACAATTAAACGTATTCAGTTTAGGTTTCGCCGTTGGTATGATGTCGGGACTGTTTATTATCTACCTCTCTTTGGAGAGCTTTTTATTCCATTTTAATGCACATTGGATCCGCGCTGCGACATTAATTTGTTCCCTTGCCGCTAATGCTTGTTCCTATTAACGACGCCGTAGCCACCTGATAATAGGTGCATGATAAAAGGTTATCACCATGGCTGAAAAAGACGGACAAGAACAAACCGAAGACGCCACCGAGAAAAAGCTCACCCAAGCCAGAGAAAAAGGTCAAGTTGTCCGTTCGAAAGAGCTGGCTACTACCTTGGTTTTAACTGCGACAGGTGCAGCTTTTTTAGCATTCGGTGATGCCTTAGGGCGTGCGCTAGCACAATTAATGCATCGCTTGTTTAGCCTTACTCGGCAAGAAATATTCGATACCGATGCGCTGTTTATTATTATTGGAAATAGCATTAAGCCTATTGTATGGCCGTTATTTGCGATCATAACCTGTGGTTTTATGGCTGGTATTATTGGTAATATTCTTATGGGTGGTTTGGTATTCAGTGGTGAATCAATTCGTCCAAAGTTATCGAAGATGTCCCCTAAAGCGGGTCTCAAACGCATGATGGGGCCACAGGCTATGGTGGAATTGGTTAAGTCGATAGCTAAAGTGGCAGTGGTTGTCACTATTGCGGTGACGATTCTAAGAACGCAATTTTTGGAAGTCATGGAATTTAGTCTGCAACCATTGAATATTTCTGTGATGGAAGCATTGAACTTTCTCGGTAGTGTTTTTATATGGTTATGTGCTTCATTGGTTATTATTGTTGCTATTGATGTGCCATACCAGTACTGGAAACACGCCAAAGAATTGCGGATGACTAAGCAAGAAGTTAAAGACGAAATGAAAGACGTTAATGGTAATCCACAACTCAAAAGTAAAATTAGACAGATGCAAATGGAAATGTCACAGCGGCGGATGATAGCTGATATTCCTGATGCCGATGTCATTATTACCAATCCGACTCATTATTCAGTGGCTTTAAAATATGAGAAAGACGGTTCTTCAGCGCCTAAAGTAGTCGCTAAAGGTGTGGATGAAATGGCATTTCGCATTCGAGACGTGGGCAATGAACATAAGGTGCCCGTATTAGAATCTGCGCCTCTTACACGTGCTATTTATCATACGACTGAGATCGATGAAGCAATTCCTGAAGGGCTCTTTGTCGCGGTTGCTCAGATACTTGCTTATGTCTATCAATTAGAGCAATTCAAAAAGCGTAAAGGTGGTCGACCTAAGCCGCTGCCTAAGAGTATGGATATTCCCGATGATTTACGTCATTAATTCTATTTATTAGTCATTTATGCGTCAGTATGCTTAATGATTTTGCCTTGGGTATAGATATTGCTTTATACTAGCCGCTGTCGTTTTTGAGGTTTATCAATGCAATTTTCGAATAATCTATCTAAATTCTGGGGTTTAAGAGCTAGCGTATTACAGAATATAGCCACGCCAATTATAGTTTTAGCGACACTCGGCATGGTCGTTTTACCTATGCCGGCTTTTCTTTTAGATATCTTCTTTTCCTTTAATATCGCCTTGTCTTTATTAGTTTTATTGGTTTCAATTTATATTAACCGCCCGCTTGAATTTGCCGCATTTCCCACTGTATTGTTGATTGCTACGTTATTACGCCTTGCCTTGAATGTCGCCTCTACACGTGTAGTGTTACTCGACGGTCATAATGGCGGTGATGCTGCGGGTAAAGTTATTGACGCTTTCGGCTCTGTCGTTATCGGCGGAAATTTGGCGGTTGGTCTCATTGTATTCTTAATTTTGATGATTATTAACTTTGCGGTTGTAACCAAAGGTGCCGGTCGTATTTCAGAAGTAAGTGCCCGCTTTACATTGGATGCAATGCCAGGCAAACAAATGGCTATCGATGCCGATTTAAATGCCGGTATTATCGACCAAGAAAAAGCCAAAATACGTCGTGAAGAAGTAACCCAAGAAGCTGATTTTTATGGTTCAATGGATGGTGCCAGTAAATTTGTAAAAGGTGATGCCATTGCCGGTTTATTGATTTTATTTATCAATATTTTAGGCGGCTTGATTATTGGTATTATGCAACATGATTTATCCTTTTCTGAAGCCAGTGAAATTTATACGCTATTAACCATTGGTGATGGTTTGGTTGCACAAATTCCATCACTGTTACTGTCAATTGCAGCGGCTATTATTGTTACGCGTCAAAATAAAGATGAAAAGTTAGGCGATCAGGTCAGTGGGCAAATGGTCGCAAACCCCAAAGCACTGGCTGTTGTTGCTGCAATCATGACTGTCATGGGGGTTGTGCCTGGAATGCCTCACTTTGCCTTCCTGACATTTGGCGCAATAACCGGAGTTTGGGCATGGTGGTTAGATAAGAACATGAAAGCGCGAGCGGCTGCAGATACCATTAATGAGAATACCGAGATAAAAGCTAATCCGAATGAGCAAAAAGAGCTGGATTGGGATGATGTTAAACCAGTTGATACCATTGGCTTAGAAGTTGGTTATCGTTTGATCCCTATGGTGGATAAGGCTCAAGGTGGTGAGTTACTCAACCGCATTAAAGGCGTTCGTAAGAAGCTTTCTCAGGAGTTGGGTTTTTTAATACCTGCTGTGCATATTCGCGATAATCTAGATTTGCCGCCTAATTGCTATAGTATTAATATTATGGGAGTTTCCAATGGTGAAATTGAAATTTTCCATGATAAAGAATTAGCCATCAACCCTGGTCAGGTATATGGTAAAATCGAAGGCATAAGCACTGTTGATCCTGCATTTGGTTTACCAGCGCAGTGGATTAATCCACAACAACGTGATCAAGCTCAGACTCTCGGTTATACGGCCGTGGACTCGGCAACTGTTGTTGCAACGCATTTGAGCCAGTTACTATTAAACAACGCGGCGCAGTTGCTTGGTTATGAAGAAGTACAAAATTTATTAGATGTGTTGGCTAAAACACATCCAAAACTTGTTGAAAGCTTAGTTCCAGATATTTTACCTTTAGGCGTAGTAGTTAAAGTGTTACAAGGATTGCTCAATGACAATGTTCCAATCCGTGACATACGTACAATAGTAGAAACCATGGCTGAATATGGCAGTAAGACACAAGACCCTGAAGTATTGATTTCAGCTTGTCGTGTTAGTCTACGTCGTATGATTGTTCAAGATATAAACGGCATTGATAGTGAACTGCCGGTAGTCACATTAGCGCCAGAATTGGAACAAATTTTACATCAGTCATTACAAGCCGCTGGTAGTGAAGGGGCAGGCATAGAGCCTGGCTTAGCAGAAAGAATGCAAACATCATTGACAGATGTGGCACAGAATCAAGAACTAGCAGGCCAACCTGCAATATTATTAACGTCAGGTGTTCTGCGTTCAACATTGGCAAAATTTGTGAAGTATTCGATTCCTTCATTACGTGTAATTTCTTATCAAGAAGTGCCGGATGATAAGCAAATTAGGATTGTGAGTGTCGTTGGGCAGTAAGTGAATTGGACAATAAGTTAGTCATTTTAAAGAATCAGTTGGTTAAAGGATGAGAAATTGAAGATAAAGCGCTTTTTTGCCAAAGATATGCGATCTGCACTGGCTGAAGTTAAAGAGGTTTTAGGCCCCGATGCTGTCATTATGTCTAACAAAAAGGTCACTGGTGGTATTGAAATTGTGGCTGCAGTTGATTTTGCGGAAAGTCAGCCAGCGGCTACCCCAGAGCAGAAACCTGTACAACAAACAATGCAACAGCCTGTGCGAAAAACTTATGAACGCCCGTTATCGGATGATCCTGTTAATTTATCGGCATCAAAATTTGACTTTAATCGGGTTATAAACGAAGAGATAGAACAACAAGCAAAGTCTGCGAAGCCGAATGATTCACTTGCGAGTTTGTTAGCTCGTCAGCAGTCTCATCAGCTGAAAATGTCAGAGTCTTTTAGCCAAGATTTGCATAGTGAAGACGAAGGTGCTTGGAATGCTGATTTCTTGCAAAAGCCAACGATAAAACGTCAGCCTCAACCAACAAAAGCACCTGCAACATTAGCCGAGCAGAATGAGATGCGTGATGGTTTTGCTGGCCGTCGAAAACAAAATCAAGCACATTCAACTCCCGCTAGTGCCGTGAAAGGTAATAGTAATGGTGAAATGGCGGCTATGAAAGAAGAACTTGCGTCAATTCGTAAACTACTTGAGCATCAAGTTGCTGAGTTGCAATGGCAAGAGGTTGAACGAAATGAACCTATTCGCGCTATGCTTATCAAGCATCTGCTTAAAATAGGTTTTACTGAAGAGATTGCCAGTCAACTAGTTAATTATGTGGCAGAAGACAGTGCAATTGAGTCAGCTTGGGATCAAATCCAATTATTATTAGTAGAGCATTTACAAGTTGCTAATGATGATATTTTAAGTCGTGGTGGCGCTGTTGCTCTTGTTGGGCCAACCGGCGTCGGAAAAACGACGACTATCGCCAAATTAGCGGCGAAATTTGCCATGTTACATGGTTCCGAAAACGTAGCTTTGATTACAACAGATACATATCGTATCGGTGCACATGAACAATTAGCCACTTATGGACGTATAATGGGCTGTTCTGTTAAAGTAGCCCGTGATGAAGCTGAACTGGCACAATACTTGTATCAATTACGTTCTAAACGTTTAGTTTTAATTGATACAGCGGGTCTGGGTCAAAGAGATACACGTTTGTCTGAACAGTTAGATACCTTAGTTAATAATGAAAAAGTAATTATTCGTAATTATCTAGTGGTTCCAGCAACAGCGCAACGACGTGTAGTACAAGAAACTTTAGAGCATTTTCACCATATACCTTTAGCGGGTTGTATTCTCAGTAAAGTAGACGAAAGTCTGAGCTTAGGTGAAATCTTAAGTGTTTTAATACAACATAAACTGCCAATTACGTATATTACGAATGGACAGAGAGTTCCAGAAGATATTGACTCTGTGAATGCAAATCAATTAATTGCTTCAGTACTAGATAGAGATGCGTTAGACAAGCAACACGAAACGCATTTTTGGTTAGGTGAAGACAACGAGTAAATATCAGATAAATCATGAAAAACAATAATTTTTTCGATCAAGCAAGTGGTCTAAGACAAATGAGTAATAACAAAAAAGTAAAAGTTATTGCCGTCTCTGGTGGCAAAGGTGGCGTTGGTAAAACTAACGTGACGCTTAATATGGCTGTTTCTCTCGCCGCACAAGGTAAGCGAGTCATGGTTTTGGATGCCGATCTTGGCTTAGCTAACGTCGATGTACTGCTAGGCTTGCGTGTGCATAAAAATATCTCTCACGTTATTTCTGGAGAGTGCACGTTAGATGACATTTTAATTGAAGGTCCTAATGGTATTTTAATTGCTCCAGCCACATCGGGCACGAGCTCAATGGTTGAGCTAACAGTGCAAGAACATGCGGGTTTGATCCGTGCGTTTGCTGAATTAAAAACACCAATTGATATATTATTAGTTGATACAGCTGCGGGTATCTCAGACATGGTATTGAGTTTCTGCCGTGCTTCACAGGATATCTTGATGGTCGTGTGTGATGAGCCGACTTCAATTACCGATGCTTATGCTTTGATAAAATTACTATCAAAGGAGCACGGTGTGCACAAATTTAAGATAGTAGCGAATATGGTGCGCAGCTTACGTGAAGGACAAGAGTTGTTCTCTAAACTGACTCGTGTTACAGATCGTTTTCTGGATGCAACATTAGAGCTTGTTGCCTGTATTCCGTTTGATAATAGCGTCCGTCAATCAGTGCGTAAGCAGAAGGTTGTCGTTGAAGCTTATCCGAAAGCACCGGCATCTTTGGCATTTCGGGCATTAGCGAGTAAAGCCGCAACTTGGCCTGTGCCAAATCGTGCTGGCGGTCATCTTGAGTTCTTCATTGAAAACTTGTTTGAAAACAAAACTAAGGTTGAAGATTTAAGTGAATAAAGCATCAGCTTATAGCAGCATACAACAGCACCCGAACAATATTGTTGAGGAGTATGGTTTTCTAGTAAAACGCATTGCTCATCATTTATTACTTCGCTTACCTGCGAGTGTTCAGGTCGACGATTTAATTCAATCAGGCATGATAGGATTGCTCGATGCTGCACGTAATTTTGATGGCAGTAAAGGTGCTAGTTTTGAGACTTACGCTGGTATACGTATTCGCGGTTCTATGATTGATGAAATGCGTCGTGGTGACTGGGTACCTCGTTCTGTACATAAAAACGGACGTAGTATTGCCACTGCTATTGATAAAGTAGAAAAACGCACGGGTTCGGATGCTAAAGATACGGATGTCGCAGAAGAATTAGACGTTAGTCTCAACGAATATCATGCCATGTTGATGGATGTGAATAGTGGGCATATATTGGCAGTCGAAGATCTCACAGCTAATGATGAAGACGGTTATTCTATTTGTGAAGGTGAGCAAAGTTCGCCATCTGCTGTAATGACCGATGCTCGTTTTCAAGCCGCTTTAGCTGAATGCATTAAGACTTTGCCAGAAAGGGAAAGTCTTGTGCTGTCATTATATTATGACGAAGAATTAAATTTGCGGGAAATTGGGGAAGTGCTTTCAGTAAGTGAATCTCGAGTGAGCCAAATACATAGCCAAGCGATGCACCGAGTTAGATCTCGCATGCATGCTTGGTTAGACGATTAACTTAAATAATAAATTATAAATAGATGTGTTAAGCATTACTTTTACGTGGTTATATGTAACGGTGAGTCTTGAATATTGGCTTTTTGGAGGATGATTTGAAAACAAACATTAAAATTCTTATTGTGGATGACTTTTCTACAATGCGACGAATTATTAAGAACCTACTACGCGACCTAGGTTTTAATAATACCTTTGAAGCTGATGATGGTAATACAGCACTACCAATGCTTAAAAATGGTGACTATGACTTCGTAGTTACCGATTGGAATATGCCTGGTATGGAAGGTATCGACCTATTGAAAGAGATCCGTAAAGATCAGGCGCTTTGCCATATTCCAGTATTAATGGTGACGGCTGAAGCTAAACGTGAGCAAATCATTGAAGCTGCACAATCAGGCGTAAATGGATACATCATTAAACCTTTTACTGCTGCCACGTTAAAAGAGAAGCTTGAAAAGATCTTCGAACGAATTCAATAGCAAGGATATGCATGACGGAACAAGATACAACTTTGATCTCATTGGATAAAGCAAAGCAACTGGTCGAGTTTTTAGAAAATGATGATGTTAAGTCTGCAAATAACATCATTACTGAGATTCAAAACGCAAGTTCAGATGCTTTATTTGATAAAGTCGGAGCGCTGACACGCCAGTTACATAATTCATTGGAAGATTTTAAATTCGATAGTCGAATTGAGAGTCTTGCGACTGAAGAATTTCCAGATGCGCGTGAACGCCTTAATTATGTAATTGAGATGACGGATAAAGCAGCCAATAGAACAATGGATGCCGTAGAAGCTTGTTTACCGATTGCGGATAGTTTCAATGATCGTATTCAACAAGTAATGCCTGGTTGGCAGAGTTTGATGAGCCGAGAGTTAGGACTTGGTCAATTTAAAGACCTCTGTAAATTGCTTGATGATTTCCTTCAAGTTTCAGTCAAAGATGCCGATAGTTTAAGGCAGTATTTAACTGAAATTTTAATGGCACAAGATTTCCAAGATTTAACCGGTCAAATGATTCGGCGTGTAATTAACTTAGTTCAAGAAGTTGAAGTTAAGTTGGTTGAAATGCTAACTATGTTCAGTGAAACAGAGTTAGCTTCTTCAGCAGGGGCTGAACCAGTAATTCAAGAAATTGTAAGTGGTATTGAATCTGAAGGTCCAATTATGAATGCTACCGAACGCACTGATGTGGTCGACGGTCAAGACGATGTTGATGATTTATTATCAAGTTTAGGATTTTAGGAGTGGTATAGATGAGCTTTGAAGTTGATGAAGACATTCTACAGGATTTTCTTATTGAAGCGTCTGAAATTCTAGAATTGCTCTCTGAGCAACTAGTTGATTTGGAAAAAAGCCCTGAGGATAGTGAGTTATTAAACGCTATTTTCCGTGGTTTTCACACTGTTAAAGGTGGTGCTGGTTTCTTAGCCATGACAGAGTTAGTTGATATCTGTCATGGTGCTGAAAATGTGTTCGATGGACTAAGAAATGGTCTACGTGCTGTAACACCTGAGTTAATGGATGTGGTACTGAAATCACTAGATTCTGTGAACGAGATGTTTGTTTCGATCCAAGAGCGTGAACCGCTCACACCTGCCGATCCTGCTATAATCGCTCAGCTACATATCTTATCTGAACCCGAATCTGCAGCACCGATTCCTACACCTGTAGCTATTTCTGAAACTGTTGTTGCAGCTCCAATAGCGGCAAATCCAATTCCTGTTACAGGTATAGGACCAGGTTCAATAGACGAAATGTCTGAAGATGAATTTGAAAAGTTACTTGATGAGTTGCACGGTCAAGGTGGTGCTCCGACTCCAACTGAAACGCCAGTAGTTCCAGCTTCTCCTGTACCAGCAAGCAACGCTAATGCCGACTTTACTGATGATGAATTTGAAAAGTTATTAGATGATTTACATGGTTCTGGTAAACATAGTGTTACCGTTGTTGCTTCTACACCAGTGGCAAGTCCAGCTTCTTCTCCAGTAACCTCTACTGCACCAGCGAATAGCAGTGCTAGTGCAGAAATGGATGACGATGACTTTGATAAATTACTCGATGAGTTATATGGCAAAGGCAATGCACCGTCATCTGCGGTAGCAGCAACTAAAGTTGCACAGGCTACAGATGAGCATACTCCAGTAGCGATTCCTACACCTGTCGCCGCCTCCGTTCCTGCCGCAGTTAAGACACCTGCAAAAGCTACTGCGGATAAAGGTGATAAAAAATCAAAACCTGCTGCCGATACTACTGTTCGTGTTGATACCCGAACTCTAGATGAAATAATGAATATGGTTGGTGAGCTGGTACTTGTTCGTAACCGTTTAGTTAGTTTAGGTATTTCGACTAACGATGAGGACATGTCTAAAGCAGTCTCGAACTTGGATGTAGTTACTGCCGATTTACAAGGCGCGGTAATGAAAACACGTATGCAGCCAATCAAAAAAGTATTCGGCCGATTTCCGCGAGTTGTTCGAGATTTGGCACGTACTTTATCTAAAGACATTACTTTAGAATTAATCGGTGAAGAAACCGATTTAGATAAAAATTTAGTGGAAGCACTTGCTGATCCACTAGTGCATTTAGTACGTAACTCTGTGGATCACGGTATTGAAATGCCGGATGCTCGCGAACAATCGGGTAAACAACGTCAAGGTTGTATTACTCTATCAGCATCTCAAGAAGGTGATCATATTCGTCTGAAAATTGAAGATGATGGTGCGGGTATGGACCCTGAAAAGCTCAAACAAATCGCGATTGATCGTGGTGTGCTTGATGCTGATGCCGCTGCTCGCTTATCAGATAACGAAGCTTATAACTTGATTTTTGCTCCCGGTTTCTCAACTAAGCAACAGATTTCAGATATTTCTGGTCGTGGCGTTGGTATGGACGTAGTTAAAACGGGCATTAGCCAGTTAAATGGCACAATCAATATTGATTCTAAGCTTGGTACTGGTACAACAATTGAAATTAAAGTACCACTAACTCTCGCGATTTTACCTACATTAATGGTTGAAGTTGGTAAGCAAACTTTTGCATTACCGCTAACGAGTGTTAATGAAATATTCCACTTAGACCTTAATAAAACGCACGTTGTGGATAATCAATTGACCATTATCGTCCGTGAAAAAGCTATTCCGTTATTCTACCTACATGATTGGCTAAATAACGTGAACATGCGTGCTGGTGATACAGATCGTGGACTGGGTCATGTCGTTATTGTCCAGTTAGGTACACAACAAGTTGGTTTTGTTGTCGATAGCTTGATTGGTCAAGAAGAAGTGGTCATTAAAGCACTTGATAATCTGTTGCAAGGCACTCCTGGTATGGCTGGCGCAACAATTACCAGTGATGGTGGTATCGCATTGATTTTAGATATACCAAGTCTATTGAACCATTATGCTAAACGTTAGATTGTAAATACTGAGGCTAAGCGTGAGCTTAGCCTTGTATATTCATACATTGAAGTAGATTTATACATGAAAATAAAGGTTCTAGTTGTCGATGACTCGAGTTTTTTTCGACGTCGGGTAAGTGAGATTATTAATGCTGATCCAGAAATGGAAGTTATTGATACCGCAAAAAATGGCCAAGAAGCAATAGATAAAGCCAAATTATTACGTCCTGATGTGATCACCATGGACATTGAAATGCCAGTCCTCGATGGGATTTCTGCCGTGAAAGCTATTATGGCAAATAACCCTATTCCTATCTTAATGTTTTCTTCACTGACTCACCAAGGTGCTAAATCTACCTTAGATGCGTTAGAAGCGGGCGCTGCCAATTTTTTACCAAAAAAATTCGAAGATATTGCGAAAGATAAAGCTGAAGCGGTAAATTTATTACAGCAAAATATTAAGGCTATCAGCCGACGTCGTGGTACATCAAGAATCGTTCGCCCACAGGCTACTGCGCCAACTGCGCCAGTTCGAGCCACAACTACTCCAACACGACAGCCATTACGCACTGCGAGTCAGATTGCTAATGTTTCTACGAGTTCAACTACAAACGAAAAACAAGATAAAAATGTAGCAATTGAATCGCAAGTTACATCCCGTTCTGTGTCTCGAGTTTCAAAACGCGCGTCGGGCAAGAAATATAGTTTATTAGCTATAGGCTCTTCTACAGGTGGACCTGTGGCGCTACAGAATATTTTAACTCAACTCGATCGTAATTTTCCGTTACCGATTGTTTTGATCCAGCACATGCCTGCCACTTTCACATCTGCATTTGCAGCACGCTTGAATACGCTTTGCCAGATCCAAGTTCGTGAGGCTCAGCATGGCGATCGCCTACAACCTGGCGTGGCCTATCTTGCCCCAGGCGGTAAACAAGTGTTGATTGATAATAAATCATCGGGCTTGTGCCTAAAGGTAATTGATAGCCCAGAAGGGATTAACTACAAGCCGAGTGTCGACATAACATTTGGTTCTACGGCACAAACATTTCGCGATAAGGTCCTTGCTGTAGTACTAACAGGAATGGGGGCCGATGGCCGTGAAGGCGCGAAACTATTGCGTCAGCGTGGTAGTACTATTTGGGCCCAAGATGCTGAGTCTTGTGTTGTTTATGGTATGCCACAGGCTATTGTTAATGCTGGTCTTGCCCATGAACAAATTAATCTAGAGCATATCGCTGAACGTATTAATACGGAAGTGGGTAGCCGTTAACCACGGCTTAGTATTCCCAATATAGGGGTTGAGATAAGTGAAAGTTTGGACAGTTGCAAATCAAAAAGGTGGGGTTGGTAAAACCACTACGGTGATCACTCTTGCCGGTTTATTAGCTGAGCAGGGACACCGAGTATTACTCGTTGATACTGACCCTCACGCATCATTGACAAGTTATTTGGATTATAACAGTGATGAGTTAACTGTCGGCTTATTTGATTTATTTGTTGCGTCAAAGCTTGATGCTGAATTAGTTCATAATGCAACAATCGAAACTAACGTTCCTAATATACATTTGTTGCCTGCGACTATGTCGTTAGCAACATTAGATCGCACTTTGGGTCATCGTGATGGTATGGGATTAATTTTACGTAATATCTGTGAATTAGTTACGGATGATTATGATTATGTTTTAACTGATTGCCCGCCTGTATTAGGTGTTATGATGGTGAATGCTTTGGCAAGCAGTGATAAAATCTTAGTGCCAGTACAAACGGAGTTTTTGGCGTTGAAAGGTTTAGACCGCATGGTTAAAACGTTTGAAATTATGCAGCGTAGTTGCGATAACCTATTCGATTATGCCGTTATTCCAACCATGTTTGATCGCCGGACTAAGGCATCGTTAGTATCATTACAAACGTTGAAGACAAACTATGCAGATCGTGTTTGGAATGCTGTTGTGCCAATTGATACACAATTTCGTAATGCTAGTTTAAAACATATGCCGCCTTCTATGTTTTCACGCAATAGCCGTGGCGTTGTAGCTTATGCTCAACTGCTTAAAGACTTGATTGCAGAATCAAAACCAGGTAAATAACCATGGATAAGCAACCTAAAATAAGTGCGTTAGATAATTACTTTGGTTCGATGCTTAAAGTACCTATAGCTGAAAATACACACGTTTATGTCCAAGAAAAGCGGGCTAAAGAACCGATGAAAGAAGGCGAGATAGTTGATTTTTTTGACTTAGATATTATTGATTCGCCATTACAAGATTTGGACCAGTTACTTGAAACCGTGGTTGATATCGACATCGATGATCTGGAATTACTCGATATTGACATGACGGACCTGACTGAAGAGCTAACGCACTCTCAAGATATTCAGCATGAAGTCGATAACGCTATAGATAAACTAATTTTAGCTGAACAAAGTGAGGTTGTTCATGGCGCTATCGTTGAAACCGACAATGTTCAGCCAAAAATTGAACAAGTTGTAGAGACGGCGATAGCAGTTTCAACTGAAGAATTAGGTATTATTCCACCTCAACCGCCAGAATGGAAAAATATTGAATTAGAAAATGAATTCCAAGCTTTATTTTTTGAGGTCGCAGGGGTAACCTTTGCAGTACCTTTAACTGAACTTGGCGGAATTTATCAGACTGATAATATTAATGCTTTGTTTGGTAAGCCAGATTGGTTCTTAGGTATGATGCAACACCGAGAAGCAAAGTTCAGTGTTGTTGATACAGTGAAATGGGTGATGCCAGAACAAGATCTTGGTGAAATTGATTATAAGTATCAAATTCGACTCAGTGAATCCCACTGGGTGCTCGGTAGTGAAGTTTTACTGGGCAATGAAACGCTAACGCAGAGCGATATTAAATGGCGAACTACGGCTGGAACGCGTCCTTGGTTAGCAGGTATGGTTAAATCGCGCATGTGTGTTTTATTACATGTAACAGAAATGATTAAATTGCTTGATAATGGAATTAATATTCAAGGGCAATAGCTAGAGGAAATAGAACATGAGCGAGTCTCGTAATATGGTAGAAAGTGCAACGGAAGATGAAGTACTTCAATGGGTTACGTTTAAACTAGAAAATGAAGTATATGGTGTAAATGTAATGCAAGTACAAGAAGTACTTCGTTATAGCGAAATCGCAGCTGTACCAGGCGCGCCGAACTACGTCATTGGTATTATTAATCTACGTGGTAATGTTGTTACTGTTATTGATACCCGCGTACGTTTTGGTTTGATGCCATCAGAAGTGAGTGAAAACTCACGTATCGTTATTATCGAAGCTGAAAAACAAGTGATTGGTATTTTAGTGGATGGTGTTGCTGAAGTGGTTTACTTACGTTCATCAGAAATTGATGCTGCACCAAACGTGGGTACTGAAGAAAGCGCTAAATTTATTCAAGGTGTATCTAACCGTGAAGGTGAGTTACTAATTCTGGTTGATCTGAATAAATTTTTAAATGACGAAGAATGGGATGAATTAAGCAGCCTATAAGTTGTTTGATGATTCAAAAAAGCACTGTGATGGCATTACAGTGCTTTTTTAATATCTTGCTTATGCAAAGGAGAGTATATGTTGGAGTTGATAATTGCAGGTAGTGCATTAGTTGTAGCAACTGCTGCTTTAATCGCTTGTATCGTTCAGCATCGTAAATTTGCCCGCTTACAGCACACTCACAATTTGTTGTTAAAAGATTTATCGAAATCACGTGATTCGCTTAAAAAACGTATTATTGAGTTGAGCACATCGAATGTTAATTTAGGTGGTGCTATTAAAGGTGTCGCTTCGGAATTACAGCATACAAGACATCAACAAGATGAATTAAAAGAAGAAATGACCAGCCAAGAAGTTCAGGATCCAGATAGTCGCTTTTATACCCGTGCGGTAAAACTAGTTGAGCTGGGGGCGACGTTAGAAGAGATTATGCGCGAGTGTGAACTACCTCGAGCGGAAGCTGAGCTATTGGTTAATTTTCATCGTAAATAAAAATCGTCGTTAATCGATCATCTTTTGTCATTAATTGGTTATGCTTAACCATATATTGACTTTGCTTAAGTATCGTCGCAACAGATGTGTGTTAATATTATTTCGAAATTTTGTTGCAAGAACTAGAGTATATGCTGGAAGTATCTAAATTAAGTTGTATTCGTGAAGACGTTGTTTTATTTTCTGAACTTGATTTCATCGTTTCTGCTGGTGATATCATCCAAATTGAAGGCCCAAATGGCGTAGGTAAAACGAGTTTATTGCGTTTACTTGCTGGGCTATCGACGCCAGCTGATGGATCTATTAATTGGCAGAGCGTTGATACTGTTGTTGACCGAGAATCCTACCATCGAGATCTGCTTTATCTGGGTCACTTACCTGGGGTAAAAGCAGAGCTAACCGCTTTTGAAAACCTATTTTTTTATCATGCCGTTCATCAACCCGTTAGTGAAGATAAGATCTGGCAAGCTTTGGCTCAAGTGGGTTTAGCTGGCTATGAAGATCAGCTTGCTTGTCATTTGTCTGCAGGGCAACAGCGTCGTATCGCCTTAGCGCGTTTATGGCTGTCTGAGAAAAAACTGTGGATTTTAGATGAACCATTTACGGCTATAGATAAAAATGGTGTGAAGGTGCTGGAATCGCTATTTTTAGAACACGCAGATAAAGGCGGTATGGTTATTTTAACTACTCACCAAGATTTGAATTTCTCCGCAGAACGCTTGCGAAAAATTGTTTTAACCCGTCAACACTTAGCTGAGTATTAATATGTTTGCTGTTTTTCTTCAGGTTATTCGCCGGGAACTTGTTACTGCTTTTCGCCGTAAATCAGACATTTTAAATCCGTTATGGTTTTTTATTATTGTCATCACCTTATTTCCGTTAGGTATTGGTCCTGAGCCTAATTTACTACTGCGTATTGCACCAGGTGTTATCTGGGTTGCTGCTTTGCTATCAGCATTATTATCAATGGAACGTTTATTCCGAGATGACTTTCTTGATGGTTCCTTAGAGCAACTTATGTTGACGACGACACCTTTGGGCGTGATCGTGACAGCAAAAGTGACTGCGCATTGGTTATTGACGGGTTTACCTATTTTATTAGTATCGCCGCTATTAGCAGTATTCTTATCTTTAGATGCAAATACTTACATGGCAACGTTTATCACTTTATTGCTCGGTACGCCTGTATTGAGCTTTGTCGGCGCAATTGGTGTGGCGTTAACTGTCGGCTTACGCAAAGGTGGCGTATTATTAAGTTTGTTGATATTGCCTTTATTCATTCCGGTACTTATCTTTGCGACCAGCGCAATTGATGCAGCAAGCTTCGGTGTATCATATAGTGGACCTGTCGCTATTCTCGGCGCAATGCTGGCCGCCTCGGTTACTTTTTCACCTTTTGCTATTGCGGCATCATTACGGGTTAGTTTGAGTTAGAGCGGTAATTAAAGATAAGTAAAGTTAGTTTCATTCATTGTTAAGGTTCAGATATATTGAGCCGTTATTTATGCAGAGAGTATTATATGTGGAAGTGGTTACACCCTTATGCAAAACCGGAAAAAACCTATAGTTTAACCGGTAAAATGCTACCTTGGTTCGCGGTCTTGAGTGTGATTGCGTTGACTGTCGGTACTATTTGGGGTTTTGTGTTCGCCCCTGCTGATTACCAACAGGGTGATAGCTTCCGTATCATCTATCTACATGTTCCTGCCGCCTCGTTATCAATGGGCGCTTATCTGAGCATGGCTATAGCTGCATTCATTGGCATGGTTTGGCAGTTGAAAATGGCAGATATGGCTGTTGCGGCGATAGCACCAATTGGTGCTGTATTTACCGCGATTGCATTATTCACTGGCGCCGTTTGGGGGAAACCTATGTGGGGCGCTTGGTGGGTGTGGGATGCACGTTTGACCTCTGAACTTATCCAATTATTCCTTTATCTTGGTGTTATCGCTATTTATGGGGCGTTTAGTGACAAGTTACTAGCGGGCCGAGCAGCAGGCATATTAGCGCTAGTGGGTGCTATCAATTTACCAATCATTCATTACTCGGTTGAGTGGTGGAATACGTTACATCAAAAAGCCACGATCAGTAAATTAGATAAGCCTTCGATGGATTCAGATATGCTCTGGCCATTATTAATTAACTTACTAGGTTTTGGACTGTTGTTTGGGACGTTAACATTAATGCGTTTTAGAAATGAATTGATTATTCGTGAGTCTCATCGACCGTGGGTTAAGAAATTGTTTATAGGGGAAAAGTAATATGCAATTTGATAGTTTCTCTGCTTTTTTAGCCATGGGCGGTTATGGTTTTTATGTCTGGCTGGCTGTTGCATTCAGCGTGATCAGTTTAGGTGGCTTAACCGTCGCTACGATTTTAAGACGCCGCACTATCATCACTGAAATTAAGAATAAATATAACCGAATTGAGCGCATGCGTGCAGCTGAAAAAATGGAGAATACTTTATGAACCCAAGACGTAAAAAACGCTTGTCGATAGCCTTAGTCATTATTCTTGGCTTGGGGAGTGTTACGGGTTTAGTGCTTTACGCATTGAAGCAGAACATTGATTTATTTTATACCCCGACCCAAATGATTGAAGGTTTAGGTGAAGAAAAAGTGCGGCCTATTGCTGGTCAGCGCTTACGTATTGGTGGTTTGGTATTACCGGGCTCTGTTAAACGCAGTTCGGAAGATTTAAAAGTACGATTCCAATTGACCGATAATAAAGGTGGTATTGTGACGCTTGAATATGAGGGTATTTTACCTGATCTATTCCGTGAAGGTCAGGGTATTGTAGCTCAAGGTACTTTGAAGTCGGCGACTGTTATTAGCGCGACAGAAGTTCTTGCTAAGCATGATGAAGAATATATGCCACCTGAAGTTGCTGAGGCAGTGAAAGGTATTCAACATACTAAACCAAAATATGGTAACGACACGAAATAAGGTAGTTTGTAATGATCCCTGAAATAGGACATTTTAGTTTAATCGTCGCGACTGGTTTATCGTTTTTACTCGCGATTTACCCTTTGATTGGTGCCAAAATCAATCACGCGGGTATGATGAATAGTGCGAAGCCATTGGCGATTGTGCAATTCATGTTCATGATGATTTCTTTTAGTATTTTGGCTTACTCTTTTGCAACCGATGATTTTTCTATTGCTTATGTAGCGTCAAATTCGAATTCATTGTTACCGATCCAGTACAAAATATCTGCTGTATGGGGCGGTCATGAAGGTTCGTTATTACTTTGGGCATTAACCCTAGGTGGTTGGACTGCTGCTGTTGCAGTATTCAGTCGTGGTATTCCTGTTGATGCCCTAGCTCGTGTGCTTGCGGTAATGGGCATGATCGCGATTGGTTTTAACTTGTTTATCTTGTTAACGTCAAACCCATTTGATCGTACTTTGCCTTTCTTACCATTAGACGGTAATGACCTTAATCCATTATTACAAGACGTGGGCTTAATCTTCCATCCGCCGATGCTATATATGGGTTATGTTGGTTTCTCTGTCGCCTTTGCCTTTGCTATTGCAGCGCTGATGACTGGTCGTTTAGATTCAACTTGGGCACGCTGGTCTCGTCCTTGGACTTTAGTGGCTTGGGTATTTTTAACAGGCGGTATCGTGCTGGGTAGTTGGTGGGCTTATTATGAACTTGGCTGGGGTGGTTGGTGGTTCTGGGATCCAGTAGAGAATTCATCATTTATGCCTTGGTTAGCTGGCACTGCGCTTATTCACTCACTTGCTGTTAGTGAAAAACGTGGTGTATTTAAATCTTGGACTGTATTACTTTCTATTTCTGCATTTAGTTTAAGTTTATTAGGTACTTTCTTAGTTCGCTCTGGCGTATTAGTGTCTGTGCATGCATTTGCATCAGATCCTTCACGTGGTTTATTTATTCTCGCGTTTCTAGTGACTGTTGTTGGCGGTTCATTGCTACTTTACGCTTTCAAAGGTGCTTCTATTAAGAGTCGTGGTAAATACGGGTTATTCTCTCGAGAGAGTATGCTGTTAGTTAATAATGTTTTATTAATTGCAGCGTTGTTAGTGGTATTAATCGGTACTTTATTACCGCTTGTCCATAAAGAGTTAGGTTTAGGTTCAATTTCTATTGGTGTGCCATTCTTTAACAATATTTTCTTCTACATGGTTATTCCGTTTGCCATCGCATTGGGTGTTGCACCTTTAATGCGTTGGAAAAACCAAGATATTAAACCGCTTGTTTCTCAGCTGACGATTGCGGCTATTGCGAGTATTGTTATTGGTATTTTAATGCCGGCTATCTTCGCGGATAAAATTAAGTGGGTTGCTGTAACTGGCTTTACTTTAGGCGTTTGGGTGATAGTTACTAGTTGCATGGAAGTATATATGCGCGCGACACATCGCCATACTTTACTAAAAGGCTTAACTAAATTAGGTCGTAGTCATTGGGCTATGGTTTTAGGTCATATTGGCTTAGCTATGGTGCTTATTGGTATTTCAGCAACACAAAACTATAAGATTGAAAAAGACTTACGTATGGTACCAGGTGATGAAGTTGTATTCGCCGATTACTTATTTAAGTTAGACGGTATTGCTGATGCTGATGGTGCAAACTATGAAGGTTATGAAGCTGTATTTACGATCAGTAAAAATGGCAAATTCGAAACAGAAATGCGCGCAGAGAAACGTAACTATTTCGTTCAGCGCAGCATGATGACGGAAGCGGCAATTGATTGGGGTGTAACACGTGACCTATATATTGCGCTTGGTGAACAGCTTGAAGATAACTCTTGGGCAGTTAGAATTTACTATGAACCCTTCATCCGTTTTATCTGGTGGGGTGGTTTGGTCATGTCAATTGGTGGTTTATTCGCGGTATCTGATAGACGCTATCGTTTTGTAAATAAAAAAATTGCAGCTAAATAGGGACATTTATGACTGAAAATAAGACTGGTAAGCAGCTATTAACACGTTTAATTCCCTTTGTAATATTTATTGGTGTTTCTGTTTTCCTTTATATCGGCTTGTTTAAGGATGCAAGCGTACTGGAATCGACCTTTATTGGTCGTCCGGTGCCGGAATTTGCGCTAAATGATTTAGTTGATCCAAGCTTGGCGCATGATAAAAGTGTTTTAAAAGGCAAACCAATGCTGCTAAACGTGTGGGCGACATGGTGTCCAACTTGTTATGCGGAGCATAAATATCTCAATCAGCTTGCTGCTGAGGGCGTGTATATTGCCGGTATGAACTATAAAGATGACCGTGTTAAAGCGCTGAACTGGTTAGCTGAATTAGATAACCCGTATAAGATCAGCTTGTTTGATCCCGACGGTATGTTAGGACTAGACCTTGGCGTTTATGGGGCTCCAGAGACTTTCTTTATTGATAGCCAAGGTATTATTCAATATAAACACGTGGGTGATATTAATACACGTAATTGGAACGGTAAGTTAAAAGCCGTTTATGAGCAGCTAAAGTAGGATCATGTAATGAAAAAGATAATTTTACTTTTAAGTGTTCTCGTTAGCTTTAGTATCGCGGCTGCCATTGATGTTTATAAATTTGATAATGAAGAGCAAGAAGCATTATTTAAAACATTAACAGCAGAGTTACGCTGTCCTAAATGTCAAAATAATAATCTTGCAGATTCTAATGCGTCGATTGCGAAAGATATGCGTCAAAAGACCTATAACATGGTCATTGAAGGCAAGAACGAAGATCAAATTGTCGATTATTGGGTTGACCGTTTCGGTAACTTTGTCATCTATAAACCACCAGTGACACTTGCAACCTCTATTTTATGGGTGGCACCTGGCTTGTTTGTGGTATTGGGTTTTGTCATTATTGTTCGTAACAGTCGCCGTAAATTGCGCACCAGAGATGAAGATGAAGACGAA
>Ga0105355_10000465_pt1 | contig 36366 bp, 31 predicted proteins | sample GOMGulsemesocosm_2_FD_83508 | JGI IMG/M metagenome (GOLD analysis project Ga0105355, IMG submission 83508) | Methane-oxidizing microbial communities from mesocosms in the Gulf of Mexico - GOM9C Gulf of Mexico | ecosystem: Environmental > Aquatic > Marine > Cold seeps | place: Gulf of Mexico...
CAAAAAGTGGCTGGAATCAGCGTTGCTTTAAACGCCTGCGCATATTGGAGATGATCTGTGCCGCCAGTATTCCCTTTGTGGTGACCTACGTTGTTGATGAAAGCAATACTCTCAGAGTCATTGTCGGGGTGCTGGGCATTGTTGTGGCGGTTATCTCTGGCGTGATTGGTCTGTATCGCTTCCAGGAAAACTGGGAGCAGTATCGCACCACCAGTGAATCACTCAAACACGAAAAATTCCTCTATCTCACTAACGCTGAACCCTATGATCAGGACGAACCTTTCCCTTTGTTTGTACAGCGAATAGAGCAGCTGATCTCAAAGGAAAACAGCAGTTGGTCGCAAACCTTTAAAGTAGAGAAAAAGAAGGGAGAAGAAACTTCCTGACCTGAGTGTATTTTGTAATACCGAGAGGCGACGGATATAGCCGATATTTTTATTAGTTATGCTGGCGAGGATCGACCGCGGGTCGAGAAATTTGCTGAAGCATTAACAGACCAAGGATGGTCTGTTTGGTGGGATCGCTCAATTCCCTTTGGGCAATCTTATCAGACCGTTATTGAGCAGGCGCTGCGTGACGCGTCATGCGTATTTGTGATTTGGTCTGCGCACTCTGTTGATTCGAGCTGGGTGTGGGCTGAAGCCGAGGAGGCACGCAGTCGTAATATTCTCATTCCTATTGCTATTGATGGCTCTTCGCCACCCTTGGTGTTCAGGCAAATTCAAACCGCTGATCTAAGTCAATGGCAAATTGAGCCGTCAGTACCACTGGACGCCAAGCTGCTTCGTGATCTTGAATCACTGATTGGTAAGCCCAGCTCTGCACAATCAGAACCAGCTCAGCCAGAATTTTCCCCGCTCGATATTTCGCCTGAGCCTGTAGAGCCAGAACCGGCTGTTTTTGATTCACCGCAGCTGCCGGTTTCGGAAAAGAGGGGCGACAATGGACAACCCGCCTCCACAGAAACTGCGGCTAAGCAAAGCAAAAAAGGGATTTCAACGGTTCACCTCGTGGGTGCTTCTGCTCTGTTATTCGTCGTTTTGGCGATTGTATTTATGATGAATGACGGGCAGCCTTCTGCGCCAAAACTCCATGAGTTTTCGGTACAACCTCAAGTGATTGATGCTGGTGATGTTGCGACCTTACGATGGCACACCGAAAGCGCTTCTAAGGTTGAATTAAAGGGGGTTGGCTATTTAGCCCTTAGTGGTTCCACGTCAATCAGGCCTGAGAAAACAACCATTTATACCTTGGTTATTACTAACCCTGAGGGGCTGTCAATACAGCGAGAAGTTGAGTTATTTGTGAACTTGTCTGCGCAAGAGGATAACACTAATGAGGCCGTCAATGAGTTATTGGACGCAGCAACTCAGGCGATAAAGGCTCGCGATTTCGCACAAGCAGAAATGCTTATCAAAGAAGCTAAGAGCATGGCGCCAGAGAGTGATGCTGTTCTCAGAGTCATTGATTATCTTTCTGCTGAGGCGTGCAGGAATTATTGCGGTTGGCTCGACAGGCTATTAAGGCACGTGATTTTGCTGGCGCCAAAGAATTGCTTGCTCAGGCACAGGAAAATGCGATTGATGAAGCGAGTGTGCAGCAGACGTTAGATTACTACGAGGCGAGTAAAACCCTTTATGAACAGCGTATTGCTGCTGAGCGGCGACTAATGGCTTTGAAGGAGGCAGAGGAGAAAGCAGCTTTAGAGGAGGCTAAGGAAGCAGCGGCAGCTGATAAATGGCGACTGGAGCAAGAAGCTAAAAGTCGCCAACAGGCTTACGAGCGACAACAAAAACAATTAGAAGAAATTAAAGCTCAGGAGCAACAGGCAGCTGCGCGCAGGGAACTGGAGATGGCTGATGCCGAGCGTCTGCAAATAGAAGAGGATGAAAAAAATCTGTCAGAAGAGGAGCTGCGAGCAAGGAGAGAGCAGACCGATAAATTCCTAAAAAATATGCTTAAAAATATTCATAGATAATTTTGGGATAGAAGGGAACGGAATAACACCGCTTCTTTAAATGAAAATCATTATCTTCTAATTATTAAACAGCTGTGCTAATAATAATCGAGCTAGCTGATCGACATGGCAGTAGTTCGCAACCCACTATCCAGGATGGAAAAGGGAGTGATGACCATGAACATACGATACTTAATAGCTATTCCTGCCTTATTCCTGTGCCTTGGCACAGCCAGTCTTACCTACGCCGACACAAACTCAAGCGATATCTCAGCCTGTAAAGAGATGGTGAAAGGTGGTCTTTTGCCGCTGGCGAATGATCGCTCGAAACGTTTTATGGGCAAGGTGGAGGCTGCCACGGCTAAGTGTCGCGGCGGAGAAAAACCGCTGAAATTTTTAGATACTCCTTGGGTTGATTGGGGTAATTACTGGGGGGCTGGCGATAGCGGTACTCGAAAAGAAGGTTCTGAGGCGATTACCAAGCTAGGTGAGCACCTCAAACCCAATGGCCGCGGCATTGATGGCTCGCTGATGGATCTTGAATATCAGCGCATGGAGTTGATCAAGTTCAACCTGTTTGATAACTACACCTACGAAGATTACATCAGACATCCTCATGGCGACACGCTCAATCAGTGGAATGAAATGCGTCTGTCAGCGGATCACCCGGATTATGAGCGGGTCGGTGGTGATGGCTCGCAATTATGTCAGGGTGATTTGATTCGCTATCGCACGCTGACCGGTACTTGTAACGATATTTACAATCCCAAAATGGGTGCTACTGGCACCTACTTTTCACGTAACGCGCAGTTTGAAGCAACCTTTCCACGCCTTGCCAAAACGGCACTGATTAAGGCGCGTCATAGCGATGCAGAAAATGGTATGCGTCTGGGTATGTTAAAGCCAGATCCCCAGTTGATCAGTCGTAAGTTATTTACCCGTCAGCAATCTGCCGATGCCTCCAGTTGTAATGTTGGCTATGGCTCGGGTGATTATTCATCAGCCGATCAATGTGATTATCAGAAAGCACCTTTTTTTAATGTGTTAGCAGCCTATTGGATTCAGTTTATGACCCATGATTGGTTTGCTCATAATCGGGAAGGGCGTAACAAACCAGGGTTGAGAGCCGTTGGCTGTGATTCTGACGAAGCCAAAGCGCTGGGTTGCCGTACTGGTGATCGCATGGAGGGTGCCTTGATTGCCGGTGAAAGTGCACCGGGCAGCTTCCGTCATGAGGGTGTTAGCTATTTGAAACGTGCTCATAAGGTTACCAGCAACAAGGTCACTGCTTGGTGGGATAGCTCGCAAATCTATGGATTCGATGAGACTTCGGCAGCGCGTGTTATTCGTGATCCTAGTGACAATGCCAAATTGTCACAGCCTGGTGGCTATCTACCCGTTTTTGAAAATTGTGATGTAGCCAGCGATCTTGATTGTTTGATTCAGCCACAGTGGTTGGCACAGGAAGCCGCTGCCTTTCCCGCTAACTGGAGCATCGGGATGAGCTTTTATCACAACCTGTTTGTGCGCGAGCATAACTATTTTGTTGAGCGCTTCCGTGAGGTTCAACAGGCGCAACCTGATGAAGACTCCGGCTTGCGCCATCCGGACCGTCCCAAGCAGGTGATCGCCTATCAAGATGTCTCCGACGAAGAAATATTTCAGGCGGCACGTCATGTGGTGTCTGCGCAAATTGCCAAGATTCATACCATCGAATGGACTACTCAGCTGCTCTACGATGAACCCTTGTTCAGAGGCATGAACTCCAACTGGTTTGGTCTGTTTAATCTGGAGGAGGGCAGCCGGGTTTCTCGGGTATTACGTAAAATTCTCGGAACAGACGAGAACCTGCTCAGTCGTTTGTCCGATGATGCCAGCGGCAAACTGGCGCAATCAGAGAACAGCAAAAAGGCCAACTCGCTTTATTCGATTACCGCTTCAGGTGCCGGTATTTTTGGTTTGGGTAATAAAAAGGAAGAGGGCAAATTGTGGTGGCGTCATGATGCCTGGGATGTCAGCAATCCCGAGCATGTGAATGGAGGCATTAACCATTTTGGTTCGCCCTTTAACTTTCCTGAAGAATTCACCACCGTGTATCGGCTGCACCCATTACTGCCGGATTTAATTGAATACCGCGATTGGCAATCGCCCAACACTATCCAACAGAAAATCCCAATTATTGATACCGTGCGCGGTAAAGCCACCGCGCACATGCAAGGCAAGGGGTTGGAAAACTGGGCGTTGAGCATGGGGCGCCAGCGTTTAGGGCTGTTACACTTGCAAAACCATCCGTTATTTTTGCAGAATCTGGATATGGCGCATCTGCAAACACCCAGCAATAAACTCGATATTGCCGCATTGGATATCATTCGTGACCGCGAACGTGGTGTACCGCGCTTTAATGAGTTTCGTCGCCAGATCGGTTTAAAAACACTCAGCAGTTTTGATGACTTTGTCGATCAACGTTTACCTAAAGACTCTGCAGCCCGCAAGCAGGAGGAGCATGTCATTGGTTTAATTCGCGAGATTTACGGCACCCATACCTGCGATGCGAGCAAGGTGATTTCCGTTGTGCAACGGGACGGAAAGGGTGAGTTTATCAACGATTGTTTGGGCAATCCCGATGGCTCAGTGGTTGATAACATTGAAGATGTGGACACCGTGGTGGGCTGGTTGGCCGAATATACCCGTCCCCATGGTTTTGCGATTTCGGAAACCCAGTTCCATATTTTCATCATTAACGCTTCGCGTCGTTTGTTCAGTGACCGTTTCTTTACCTCCAGCTTCAGACCTGAGTTTTACTCTCAGCTGGGTTATGACTGGGTGCTTAATAACGGCCCTATCAATGAATGCCCCTATGAGTTGCAGGAAGGCATCGACGACAATATGGGTTGTTATGAACCGGAGCTTTCCAACGGCCATCAACTGCAAGTTTCTCCGCTCAAACGCCTGTTACTGCGAAATACGCCGGAATTACAAGACGAGTTGATGCATGTGGTGAATGTATTTGATCCCTGGGCGCGTGATCGAGGTGAATATTACCATTTGCAATGGAGACCTCGCGCGGATGCCCGTTCGGACAGTGCGTTTAATGAATAGGGCTGTTTTATAGGGAAGTTTAGAAAGAGACCATTTAGGAAATACTAAAAATAGTCGGCATGGAACGTCCAGCAGCAGGATTTTTTGCTGGCCTGCCTTGTAGGTTGTTATGAGTATCTCAACAGCAGGAAAAGGAGATTTGGCAACACAGGAAATACGCATTGCTGATGAAATGATTGAATTAATCAAAGCTGTTAGCGATAAACGTTATCCGGATTCTCCAGTAAAACGTTTTAACCAGGTTAAAAGTCTTGGCTGTTTTGAAGTCGATTTTAAGGTGCTTGAAGATTTGCCCGACACCCTGCGGCACGGGTTATTTGCCCAGCCGGGCTCACATCGCGCACGTATTCGTTTTGCCAATGCCAGTAGTGAAGACGACAGTAAAAAAGATTTACGCGGCATGTCCATCAAGGTTTTTGATGTGCGTGGCGAGTCATTATGGGGCGAGCCCGGTATTCAAGATTTTCTACTGAACAGTTATCCGGCCTTGTTTGCTGGTACACCGGAAGACTTTTTGAAATTTATTCGAGCAACCCATCGCGGCAAAATCCTTAAGTATTTTATCAATCCACTCGACCCTCACTTTGGCTCTTTGCGGTTGCTTATGAAAGCGCGCCAGAAACACACCAGTCCCTTTGATATTCGTTACTGGAGTACTACGCCTTCTCAGCTGGGGTTAGATGATAGTGTTGCGGTGAAGTATTCGGTGCAGCCAACCTCACCGTATCAAAGCAACATGCCAGACACCCTGACTAAAGACTATTTGGGTGACGCGATGCAGGCGCATTTACAGCAGGGACCGGCCAGTTTTGATTTTATGGTGCAATTGCGCTCAGACCCGCAGAACATGCCAATTGAAGATGCGTCGGTGATCTGGGATGAGCAGGGGTCGCCCTTTATCAAAGTGGCAAGCATCACCGTTAATTATCAAAATTTTCGTGCACAAGAAGCGATGTGCAGCTGCGAAGAAACGATATTCAATCCCTGGCAATGCCAGCGCGAACATATGCCGCTGGGCGGCATTAATCGCGTACGCAAACGGGTTTACAGTGAAACTTCCAACTATCGGGCGCAGAAGAATCAGCATCGATGAAAGGCATCAATAAAAAATAAAATTGAGCGACACAGAGCTAATGTGGAGCGACGGAATGCTCCAGAAAGGAGAAAGTGTCATGGATCAATCGGTCAGCAAATGGTTAAGCATGGATCGAGAACAGCTTGATCAAATATACAGAGAGGCGCCAGCAGGTGCTATTCCCACCGGTGAAGCGCGTGGCACGGCAATTGTCGCCGGGGCGACCTTCGCTCAGGTGTATGCCCGTTTTGCACGTCTGTTGGCCTGGCAGGGCAAAGTATTCGACATGTTTCCGCCTGATCAACAGCAGGGTATTTTGATCAATAAAGTGACCGCCTGGAGCCTGACCTTTATTGTTGCCAAGGTTTATCGTGGCGAGAGTTGGATGGACGGTAAGGAAACCATCATCATCGACTACTCCAAAACATCTTTTTTTGCCAAGAACATCCGTGATGAAATCCGTGAAGTCGAACCGGGCATTTATCTGGGTAAGGTATGGTGGGGCAAAACACGAATTCTGGATTTTGCGCTCAATAGTAACGGGCCTTTTTAATAGATTAGAAGGCGGAATTGTTGAGGTGGATAATGACTGATCCGCAAGCAAACAACGATACATCAAAGAGCAGCAAGACGAACCGTTGCTGGAAATATCTGAGCCTGGTGCTCATCTTGATGCCGCTGCTGTCCAGTGTTTATCTGGCGATACGTTTTCTAACTGACGAACCGGTGCGTTATCAAAATATTGAAGAGCACTTCAAATACGGCTCGCTGGGCGGCGAACGCAACTTGGGCATTCCCTATTGGATTTGGCAAGCCATGCCGGTGATGTGTGCCGACATGCTACCCAATAAAAAGCCGGATGATGTGGGTTTTGAATCGGTCGGTATGATTTATGAGGGTGATAACAAACTGCCGGTTGGCGTTTCCAGTCGCCGTCATCTGGGCATTGACCGAGTATTTTTGAACTGTGCCGTTTGCCATTCCAGTACCGTGCGAAAAACCGTTGATAGTGCGCCTGAGCTGGTACTGGGTATGCCAGCCCATCGTTTTAATCTGGCGGGCTTTGAGAAGTTTGTTTTTCAATGTGTGGACGATCAAAAATTTAATCGCAGTTATTTGATTCCAACCATTGAATCATTGGGTGCTGACCTTGATTTGCTGGATAAATATCTGGTTTACCCGTTGGCGATTTGGCTAGTGAAGGAACGTCTGCAATTTGCAGAAAACCGGCTGCAGTTTGTCTATTTGCAACCCGATTGGGGCCCCGGGCGGGTGGATACCTTCAGTTCGGCAAAGGCTATTTTTAACTGGAATTGGGATGAAACACCCTGGCGGGAAATGATTGGCACCGCTGATTTACCGTCCATTTGGTATCAGGGCCCACGTAAATTACGTGATGACGGTTTGCCGATGGAGCTGCACTGGGACGGTAACAACGACAGCATGGAAGAGCGTAACCTGAGTGCCGCCTTTGGCGCTGGAACGCAACCACCAATTATTGATCATGATGAGCTGGCGCGTATCGAAAACTGGCTTTTGGATTTGGCGCCACCGGCTTTTCCCTTTGAGATAGATGCAGTCCTTGCCGAGCAGGGTAAACCTATTTACGCAAAATATTGTTCGGCCTGTCATGGTGCTAGTGGTACTGATTTTAGTGGTGAAAAAGTCGGTACGGTCGAGCCTATTGAAACGATCGGCACCGACCGCTGGCGTCTCGATAACTACACCCGTGCGGTCGCTATTAATCAGGCCATGTTATACGCCGGTGATGAGCGCTATCGTTTCAAACGATTCCACAAAACCAATGGCTACGCCAATATGCCACTTGATGGCATCTGGTTGCGCGCACCGTATCTGCATAACGGCTCGGTGCCATCGTTACGTGACATGCTTAAATCAGCGCAGAATCGGCCCAAGGTTTTTTATCGGGGCTACGATGTTTATGATGCCGATAACGTTGGATTTATCAGTCAGGGGGCTGATGCCGAACAGAGCGGCAGCAAATACGACACCCGCTATCGTGGCAACAGCAACCAGGGCCATGAATTTGGCACTGGCTTATCAACTAAGGATAAGAACGCGTTGCTTGAATATCTCAAAACGCTATAGGGATAAATGGTCGGTTATTAGAAGCGACCGCCCTGTGTTTGTTGAACAATTTCGGTGTATCGCCGTAGTTGTTCAACAATGCACTGGTTAATCGGGTTCTATTTCTGACCATGGTTTTAAACCGCATATCCAGTTCCTAGATCATCTATGGCTATTTGTAAGCCTAGCTGACGATAATGCTTCAGCGCGATAATCAATAAATCAGTTTTATCAATTGGATGCTTTTGGCTTGATTCTATGACGACTTGCTCGGGGGGGGAAGCCCGATTCTTTTAGATAGGAGAGTGTTATACCTTCAGGGTGATCTGCATTTAAAAAGATCATTGGGCTGATATTTGAAAATAACCGACGAGGCAAATCCAGCTCGAACAAAGCGTTCGATAGAGTGTTTTCGATAAACAAGTTCTAGCTCAGATAAAAAATCGTACGCGATGGCGACATTAAATAATTGTAAGGGGAAACGATGATTGAGAGGTTAAACCAAAAATACTTGAAAATTCAGGTAGAACGTTTTGGATTTGAAATGTGGATTTCAGAAGATGTAATGGACAACTCTTAGCTATTATTGGAGCTGTCCACAAAGTTTTAGCGACTTACTTTTTAGACGGGTCAAATTGTCCCACAGAAGCTTGTGCTTGCTCTGCTGTTTGTTCTGGTTTTCTCTCTACAGCTTTCTCTTCAGGGTTTTCTTTTTTGGTCTCTTGACCGCCACATCCACCACAACAACTCATAATTAACTCCATCTTTGCTACAAAGTGTGTTTAATAAGTGCTGATTTTATCCTGTATATTTATTTTTAGATTTGATCAACGTCAAATCGAACAGATGAAAGAATGAATAACATCATATTTCACTGTTTTTTAGGGGGTACGAATGCTTCAAAAAGCTTTTGATAAGGCTGTTTTTTTAATAGATGCGGCTAATAGTGAAGACCCAAACATTGAAACGGTTAATGGTAAGGTATGGCCAAAAGAGCTGTGTTACTCGTATCGCATGACAGAAATGCTCGAACGTTATAAGCCACAGGCAGACCATGTAACTCAACTAGCAATTCGTGGTCAGCATATTCAGCGTTGGAAATCGCCCCGTAGCGATTATCCGATGGGCCGTAAGGGTTATCACCAGTGGCGAAGCAGTCTGTATACCTTTCATGCGGACAGTGTTGCTGCACTGATGGCCGAGGCTGGTTATGATGAGAAATCGCTGGCACGCGTTAAAAAAGCCGTTGGTAAAAAAGAGCTGAAAGTGAATGAGGATAGCCAGCTGCTGGAGGATGTGGCCAGCTTGGTATTTATTGAGCATTACATGTTGGCTTTGGCTGACAAGTATCCTGAATATAAAGAAGAAAAATGGATCGATATTATTCGCAAGACATGGAGGAAAATGTCTGAGGATGCGCACGATTTTGCACTTGCAGGTAAAGTTAAGTTACCTGAATCCTTGATTCCCCTTATTCAAAAAGCCGTTTCAGCGTAAAAAATTCTCCTATGGGCATATGAGTTTTTATTCTGCCTCCTTCCTAAATAATAATTCATAGATCAAATCCCTGGCTGCATGTGGTACGGCAGCCTTTGATTGATACGTTGGTACCATCGTCGAAGATAACCGTGAACATCCGGTTGATAAGACGTTAATGGTTAATTTAATACGCCTTTTGTCGTTAATTTGAAGCCGGACGCTGTATGGTAGTGGTTATAGCTGATGATCATTAGCGTTTTCAGCTAGAACGAATTTCAAGGCATGGGCTTTGAAACCAATTCCTAGCGGTTAAAAAGGAGCTGTTATGACTTCGAAGCAAATGGATTTAGAGGCAGGAGAAAAATTTCTAACCGACAATAACATCAAATACCTATTGGCCCAGTTTGTGGATATTCACGGTGCGGCCAAGACTAAAATGGTGCCCAGCGGATGCCTCAAAAGCATTGTTGAAACGGGCGCTGGATTCGCCGGTTTTGCAACTTGGGGGCTAGGCATGGAGCCGCATGGCCCTGATTTTATGGCACGGGGTGACCTGAATACGCTAACGCTGCTCCCCTGGCAACCTGGTTATGCGCGTATCGTGTGTGTCGGCCATGTAAACAACGAACGACATGAATACGATTCGCGTGCGGTGCTGATGAAGCAGGTTGAACGTCTGAAAGCGCGAGGCTGGACACTTAATACCGGTCTGGAGCCTGAATTCTTTCTGTTGGCACGAGATGAAAATGGAAAAATCGTACCCGCTGATTCCTCTGACAGGCTGGATAAACCCTGTTATGACTACAAAGGCTTGTCCCGACAGCGCCATTTTCTGGAAGAACTGTCCGACAGCCTGATTGGCGCGGGCCTTGATGTGTATCAAACTGACCATGAGGACGGTAATGGCGAGTTTGAGATTAACTATACTTACAGTGATGCATTGGATTCTGCCGATGCCTTCGTTTTGGTGCGCATGGCGGTTTCGGAAATTGCCAATGACCATGGCATGATTGGCTCCTTCATGGCCAAGCCTTTTGCTGACAAAGCGGGCGCGGGTATGCACATTCATTGCTCAATAAGCGATGACAACAACGCCAACCTGTTTCAGGATGATAACGACCCGGAAGGCATGGGATTGTCAAAAATGGCCAAGCAGTTTACGGCTGGTTTATTAGCGCATGCTAATGGTTTATGCGCCTTAGCGGCACCGACATTTAATTCCTATAAACGCCTGACAGTGGGCACCTCCTTATCAGGCGCAACCTGGGCACCAGCGTATATTTCATGGGGGGATAACAACCGCTCATCCATGGTGCGTGTACCCTATGGCCGTATTGAATACCGATTGCCTGATGGTGGCTGTAACCCTTATCTGGTCTCGGCGGGTTTGATTGCTGCTGGTCTGGACGGTATTGATCGTGATCTTGATCCGGGTGTACCGCATAACATCAATCATTACGGCCAAACGCCGGAACAGTTGAAAGAAATGGGGGTGGGTATTTTGCCTCAGAACCTTGATCTGGCTGTTAAAGAGCTTGAAGCAGATACATTATTTCGGGAGCAACTAGGTCCTGTGATCGATGAGTTTATCAAGATCAAGAATATGGAATGGATCGAGTATATGAAGCAGGTTTCTGACTGGGAAGTGGAACGTTACGTCGAGTACTTCTAGAACTTACCGCCTGATATACAGGCATGGCTTATGACAGTGAAAACCTCTCAGGACTCTACGTGTTCTGAGAGGTTTTTTATGAATAAAGGCCGTTATTAATTTTTTGTTACAGTTTCTCATGCTTTTAAAATAGGTTGGAACATTCGGCGATATTGGCTGGGTGTGAGTCCGGTACAACGTTTGAATAATCTACGAAAAAATGACGGGTCTTCATATCCTGCTGCGACACTGATCTCATCGACAGCTATCTGACTCGATTCAAGCAGATGTTTTGCTTTCTCGATGCGTAAGTTTTGTAAATACTCGATGAGAGAGATTCCTGTGGCCGCTTTGAAACGTCGCTTCAGGGTTCGTTCGGGAATGTTTACTTGTTCGACCAGCTGGTGAAGAGCATCTGATTCGAGAAAATTATCACTCATCCATTGCTCACAGCTGCGTACTACAGAGTCTGCATGAGGGCTGTTGCGTAGTAGCGAAGCAAAGGGTAGTTGGCCTTCGCTGTGCCATTTCAATAGATACACTTTAGCAATTCGTAGAGCCTCTCCCGGGCTGCCATGGCGTGCGATAATATGGATTGCGAGGTCGTGCCAGGAGGTTGTTCCACCTGCTGTGACAATGTGTCCATTAGTGTCTGCAAACACCAAATTGGGTTCGGGATGAAAGCGGACTTTCGGATATTGTTTTCGAAAAAGTTCCAGGTAACCCCAGTGAGAGGTGGCCTCGCAGCCGTTCAGTAATCCGGTTTCGGCTAGCATTACCGCTCCTGAACAGGCTGAATAAATGAATGCGCCCTGTTTATATTTATGACGCAGCCAGCTCATTAGCTCGGGATAATGGCCATGAATATTTTCGTCAGGCCCCAACCATAATTCGGGCAGGATCAGGATATCGGCTTGAGGGTCGTCGGCAATAGAACTATCCGGGTTAACAGGGATACCATTACCGCAAGTGAAAGGCGTTTGAGTGGGAGAGACAATACCAACTTGAAATAGCGGTTTTTCAGGTTCTGTTCGGACCAGTGTTTGCCAGATATTACCTGCTGCTAAGAGTACATCCAGCATGCCGTATAAAGCCGAACCTGCGGTTTCCGGTACAGCGACGATCAAAACATTCACAGGCTTTGATGTGGATTGCTTCATTGGAAACACCTCAAATAGTGGCATAAATGCCCCGTTATTGACCAAAATCCATCTTATCGGTCTCTCTGTCAAGGTTTACTCTATAACCACAGTCGCAAGTTTCAGAGTGAAGCCCACGCGACGCGAGTGGTTTTAACGGGAGAACGATCATGACGAATCAAGCAGTAATGACACAATTAAACGACAGCGAAGGTATGGTGAATGGCATCCATATGGAAACATTGATGGGTACGGTTAAAGCCGTTAAAGATTCACCCGATTTAGGTCAGTGTAAATTCCGAGCTCGAAACACTTGGCTGGGAGGCAGTCGTAATTGTACTTCGGTGTCAGGCTTTTACGGAGCAGGGCAGGAATTTGAACATAAGAAAACTTTTAAACTGCATGCTGATGAACCACCGATTCTTGCTGGTAGTGACGAAGGCGCTAACCCGGTTGAGCATCTACTTAATGCGTTAGCGGGTTGTGTGACCACAAGCATGGTGGCTCATGCAGCTGTACGAGGAATTAATATCGAAACGCTTGAATGTGAGCTAGAAGGCGATATAGATTTACGTGGTTTTCTGGGGCTGGCTGAAGATGTGCCCAAGGGGTTTACCGATATCCGTATTAATTTCAAAGTAACATCCGATGTTGATGACTTGGAAACCCTCAGGGAGCTGACATCCTATTCGCCTGTTTTGAATACGTTAATACAAGGTGCCGATGTGACAGTTCAACTGGAGAGAAAATAACTGCCTTTGCTACGACCGATTATCCAAGAGGGGTGGCATCCCCTTGGATAGGGTTATCCTCATTAGAGGTGTTATAAACCCTAGACTGAATGGGCTGTTATATTTTGTCTGTGTTTTGACAGGTATAATGGCCTAAATTACCCCTAGTCGGACATAAGTATGAGCAGTGAGATCAATTATAAAAATAATCCGTTGAATGGTGTTGGTTTGAAGGCCCTGTTGACTGAAATAGTCGATCACTATGGTTTTGAGCTTCTTTTCGCCTATTTGAATATCAATTGTTTTAAGACCAACCCAAGCATAGATTCTAGTGTTAAGTTTCTTAAAAAAACCGATTGGGCTCGTGAGAAAGTTGAAGGGTTCTTCTTATATGAGTTTAAAAACTTACCTAAGCCGTCCACCAATCAGCTTTCCCAATCGCCCAGAGATCGAATTATTCCAGACGGGCAAACGCCCAGTGAACCAGCGAAACTGAATTTGGAAAAGGCGGAAGCATTGCGCGAAGAGCGTGAAAAGAAAGCGGCTGCATGGGATCGAAGCGGGGGACATCGCGGGGCCTCGAGTAAACGTTTTAATGCTCAACGCAGTCAGTCTTCTAGCAATCGAGATAATGATCGCCCCTGGAAAGGTAGTCGTGAATCGTCGAGTGCACCAAGTACTTCTGTTGAGGGCAATGTCGACCCGTGGGCGAAGGCGAAGGGTAAATCGAAGTAATTGGTACCCCCTAAAGTTATGTCACGATTCAAAAAGGGGCTATCAAAGCCGCTTTTTCACTTCGCTATCCTGGCTAATATTACTTCCAATTTCTAATCAAACTTATTATAAATAGAGAGTCTTAACTTCCTTAGGTGCTTTAGATGGAATCTAGGCCAAGGATTGAACTCATGCCTACCCCTATTCGATCGACCCCGCGCCGACCAAAACGCGCTGGCGTCTGCTTTTATTCACATTTCTAATCACCTTAATAATTGGATTGGCTTACGTCTGGCTTCGGGCACCGCTTTATCAAAGCTACGTCATGATGCATTTGTCATACTCTCAGCCCAATCTTGAAGAAATTTCTAGCATCGCGGCAGAGCAACTCAATATTCACCAACAACGCCTGACAAGTCAAAGGGTCATTGGGCTATTGGCGGAACGACTCTTTGATGAAAAACAATTGCAGCTATCAACGGAAAAACTCAATGACATGTTAAGTGTTGAGTCGATAGCTGATAGTCGTCTGCTTAAGCTTAGCGCGACAGATCCAACGCCTAGCATCCTATTGTCCATCATTGAGGGCTGGGTGGATTTGTACTTCAGTCTACAGTCGAATGAACAAGAGGAAGCGTCAAGTGGTGAGTTGGCTGACTTGCAAGGTAAGCTGGCAACTTTAGAGGAGAAAATATCGGATAAACGTTTAGCGCTCGCTGAGTTTTCGGCCGAACATCAAATTATTTCGCTTGAGCGGGATGAAAATCGAGTGTTGAGTCAGATTAAGGGCTTAAGCAATTCGCTTGATACCACCGCTGAGGAAAAAGCTGCAGCCATTGGTCAATTAAAAGCGATTAAGGCAGCTATTGCCGAAGGCAAGGTCACGGTACGGCCGCAGGATCAGAGTAGTTTGGATAACATGGAGGATAGAGCGCTTGCGCTTGAAGAGCAGTTATTTCAGCTTTCTCAACAATATACTCCTGCGTACATGGCTCTTGATCCAACAATAATGGGCATCAAGAACAACCTTGCCTCATTAAAAAGAAAGATTATTTCTCGACGAACAGAAAGTCAGACAACCTATCTCAACGAAGCCAAACAAAGCGTACAAGCCAATACAAATAAAGAGTCGGATATACGTGGTAAATTAACGGCACTTCAAAACCAGGCGCAAAAATTCAGTCACAAGTTGAGTGAATATAACAGTATGAATCTGGACCTTGAGCAGATACAAGCTCAGGCTCAAATGGTCCGAGATCAACTAATACAGTCTGAAGTCCGTAAGCCTTACCAAGCGAAGATTAATATGCTGGAATCTCCCTTAGATCCAGAGTTTCCTATTGGGCCAAACTACACTCGGGACTCGGGTATAGCGCTTTTGATTGCTGTATTTATGGCTCTTGCGACCGTCGGTATTTTCGCTCTTATCAGTCGCCAGCAGCGATCTGAGGTGATTCTGACACCTTATCCTGTTATTAATCCACTACAAGCTGTAGTTCAGGAGCAACTGACCAATGAGTCTCGTAGTCAAATTTCTTATCAGGAAGCGCGGGAAATAAGCCTCGAAGAGTGTCGGCGATTACTCGACAGTGCGTCGTTGTATTGCAAACTTGCCCTTACATTAATGCTGAGTGGTGTTAGCGCTAGTGAATTATTACGGCTCACAGTGAATAATTTCGATACCGAGCAAATGTCCGTACCAGGACAGTATCAAAGACGCCTCATGTTACCTGAATTTACGGTTAAGACTGTTCAGCAGATTTCTGTTGATTTGAGCGCAGGGAATTCACTATGGAAAACTCCAGCGGGTGAATTATTGGAATTGTCTGAATTAGAACAAATGTTACAACGGGCTGCTGCTGATGCAAAACTGGGTGCACCTCAAACCTTAAGCTTTAAGGATGTGCGCCAAACCTACCTTTTATTTCTCGCCGGCCAAGGTGCAAACCTAAATGATATTGAGCTGGTTGCCGGATATCTTTCTGCGCTTGAGATGGAAGCCTGCCAGTTTATTTCTGAGAGTGAACAACTCACGGACTTTACACTGCTGGCAACTCACCACCCAGTGCTAAGCAGTTGAAATAATTGGGGTAGGGTGATTGTTTTTACACAGGTCTCTGCTCCTAGACTTTGTGAAAAATGGATGAGTCTTAAGATGGATCAAACGTTAATGGCTATCAATACCATTTAAGTGTTTTAACTGGTTCAACTCACTCTTTACCGCCGCCGTATTCCGCAAAACACTCGGCGCCGGTCATTTCCTTGGTAACATTGGCAAAGCAGTAATAGCTCGGTTTTTCCTCAATAAAAACCTGTGTATCAAAAATCAGGTCGGGGCCTTCATCAAATAAACCCACGGGCATGAAATAGAGTTGGTTTTCCTTTAAGCGATAAAACAGGTGTGCCGCAGTTTTGGAAAAAGCCGCGTTCGGCCCAATCCGATGAAACGAAGACCTTAACATTCTCTTCACCCTCAAATGAAACCTCCGAACCACAATCGGAAGACATGAAAGGGCCACCGCACCATTTACGGCAGGTATTACAGTGGCAGGCACTTCTTTATTGCTCATGGCTTGGACGACAAACTGCACCGCACCACATAAGCAGCAACCTTTTCCTTTCGCATGTTCAGACATAACTCCCTCACGATTATGCATTGAAGGTCAGCCGTTGGCTGTATTAATCATCGGCTCTAAAAGGGTGTATGGCAACTCGGGGTAATCCTTGTTAGTGATCAGATTACGATAGGCGGGGGCAAGAGGGTTAAATCCCCAGTGAGGTGTAATATCTCGGTCTATAGGCCATGGCTACCGGTCTTATGCACACCCTGAGAAAATCAAGAGTAGTTTAATAACTAAATTGCATTAGTTTTGCTGTCGAGGCCGTTGACAATTGTAACTTGCTGATAAGTAAGGGTTATTTGTAGTGTGTTCAAAAAACATACAATTTATAGGAATGTCAGTTGTAGCACCTATTTACGTTATCTACCCAAGTATTACCCACAAAGTTATCCACAGAATATGTGGAAAACATTTGAAGTAATAATTACGCATAATAATGTTATTTCGGATAGCGATAGGCCAATGACTAAGAAATATTAGCAGCGACTGTGAGACCAGAAAGCCAACCGGTTATTCGCTGATAGGCGTTAATTGGTGGGCATCAAGCATAAGTTTGTATCACTCTTTAAAATGAGGGTACTTATGGGGGCACTCCCATTAATTAACGTGAATTGATACGTGACGAATAACTGGGAAAAGTCCTTCTATTTTATCCACTGGGTTGTTTGCGGTTTTATTACACTATTGTGAAAGCTGTTTTGGTGGGATCTCAACAAAAATTTCCTGTTCAAAAGACTATCTTGGCTACCAAGAGTTAAAGTGTAAGAGCTGCTATTTTTTGGCTGTTGACTAGGGTCAAGACAGGCCTCATCCTGATTGTAATACAATCACATTACTGAATTTCCATTTAACTTACATAGAATCAGTGCAATATGACCTACGAAGATAGAGCTTTTATCTTAGCCCCACTATCGATGCCCTTCGCATTCCTTTCCTGCGCCTGGTTTTTAGGGCTGTCCGGTTTAACATTGGATGAGGGTGTGCTGAATTATTTAGCTACGGTAGCAATCATCATCGTTGGCGGCATGCCAGTGGTGTATCTGTATGAATTTTTTATCGCTTACCGTTTCTATCGCTTGCTACTGAAAAAAGGCAAGGTAAATGTATTTTCACTGTCATTTGGGGGCGCATTGATTGCCAATATCCCCATTCTCATGGTGATGCCCTTCAGTGGCTATGATGGCGTTGCAACCGCTTTCAAGCTGTTTGGCTTTTCCGGTTTTGTAGTGGGGCTGACCTTTTGGCTTTTGCTAAAGCAAGGTGAAAAAAGAGCGGCTGCAGGCAGATAATAAAACCTGAGATAGACTAGATAATCTGAGTACGGAAACCGTGCTCAGCCAAGGGACCGACCAGCATTCGCCAGTTATCGGTTTCTTCCATGATGACGTCGGATTGTTGTGGACGGTAAGGTTCTAGAAAGAAGATCAGCGCGGACATACTTTTTTGATCAACACTTTGCTATCGTCTTTGACCTGTGCTGCTGAGATGTCGTTGTGGCGCAGTTCAAGACTCAATGAAGCATGTTTCCCCCATTTACTTTCAATGTGTCAGTAACCGTGTTTTCGACCTCATTCCTAACGAATGGGTCAATTAATAACTGTTTACGGTGCTTGGATGAAACTGGAGAGTGTTGCTGGCGCGTTATTTTATTGGTGATCAATAACGCGCTGCAGAAAGAGCCTGTCTGGGTTACGAAATAGAGTTGACGTTAGAAAAACCATCTGCTGTTAATGCATCAACCAGCCAGCGAGGGTCCTTGTCTGCTTCCATGACAATGCTTTGCAGATCGCTACGGTGTGGCATTAGCGTTGCAATGACAGGGCTTGCCTCATTTGGGACGTTTTCGTTGACGATTTCATTTTGTTTTTCGTCGATAACCGTAATGTTGATTTCATCTTTTTGAATGACGATTCCGCAATACAATTTCATGCCTCTTTCCTTTAAAGTTTGCCGCTAGGCCTTTAATTATTCAGCACAAGAGTTTCGCATTTGCAGTAACAGATAGATAGAAGCAAGGGCAAAATATCTGTGGGTGAATCGTTAATCGTTTTAATTTTTTTTGGCCAAAAATTTAAAACGGGTAGAGTGGTTTTAAACTATCTTTTTTGCTGCTTTTTGATTGTTGCTGGCTGCTTTTCTCTAAACGCTCTATGGCGTCTAAAAGCGGTGTGCCATTCCATGTGTCGATTGCTTGCGCACTGCCATATAAACAAGTTTCCAAGGCTCTTATCAAACCTGACAGCGCCTCATCTTGGTAATGATGGGTGATGTCCTGTAATTGTTGGCCGCTGGCTTCATTATGATTGAGGCGGAACCAGTCGAGTAATGTTTGGCGTGCGGCTGCGGCCTCGTCATTCCTGCAGGCCTTTCTAAAGCGTTTATATGCAACTCGGGTATTCTGATCTTTAGGTTCAGTGGCAAACACGGGTGGTTTTTTTGGTGTGCGCCGGGTTGATTTCCACCATAGCACCGCCGTGGCAAGCCATAGTGTTGCAATCAACAGTGTCAGATAGGGCCAGTAGCCACTGGTTTCGGTGCTGGTTTGTTGGTTTTTTGGTGTGGTTATTTGTGGACTGCTATCAACAACTTTCGGATTTGCTGTGATCGCTTGGTTTGTTGAGCTTACTCCGGCCTGCACAGTGATTGTTCTGGCTGGAATTATTGTCTCTTCTAGCTGTTTACTGTCGGTGTTCCACCAGACAACTTTGGTGGCGGGTATTTCGATGTCACCGGTTTTGGTTGCAACAATTGCGGTCGAGAAAATACGCTGTCCAAGCAAGCCTGACTTGGTAACAGTGTTCTCGTTACGCGATTGATCGGGGTACATTTTCAAATTTATCACTTCTGACAGCAATAAATCGGGCAATTGTGCCGCATCGAGATTGAGCGCTGACAAGGTTAGGGTACGGGTGATTGATTCACCGACTATCAGAGGCGGGGTGCCTGTACTCCAGCTGTCCGAAATACTAAGTGCCGGGGTTGGTAACCAAGTAGCACCGCCTGGGTAGCCATCTGGCTTGGGAAGAATTTCAATTTGATGAGCCAATGAGCGTGTACGTACATAGCGGCTGGATTGACCGTAGAGGTTACGGTTGGAGGTGCGCCCGGTGAAGGTTAGTTCGGGAATACTGAGTTGACCGCTTTTTTCTGGGATGATGCTGTATTGTTTCTCGATGACTGAATAACGGACACCGCTCAGTATTTGCTCGCGTTTTGTCTGTTCACCAATCGGTTCAACCACCGCATTTTTAACCTCCAGAGAGGAAAGCTGAGCCTCTTGGAGGCCAACTGCGTGAAACAACTGTAGAGTAAATAGCAGCGGTTCCTGCACGTAGACTTCTTGCTTACTTATTTTGGTTCTGAGAAAGATGTCTTCATTTGTTTGAGCTGAGTCTGAAGGGCTTTCTGAAACGGTTATTCTAATTGGCTGTGAGCTTTCTCCACGGCTGGAAAAAGCAGGAATGGTGAAGATACCTGCATCGATGGGGAATAACGCCAGACGCAAATCATAAATGGCCTGTTGTTTGCCATTGATTATAGAAATTTGGTTGCTGCGTTGACGATTGATAACGCTGAAGTTGTTTTCCAGTGCTTTGAAATCTGTATGTTCTATCGGACCTTTGTTTGAACGAATGGTGAGCTTGATGATGTCATTTTTTGAAATTACTGTGCGATCAACGGAAGCAGTCAACGCTGCTTTGGCTGAACCGAAAGGCAACATAAAGCAAACCAGCAGTACGAAGGCTAGCTTGAAGCGATGGGAGAGGGTGGTGGTTACCATATGGCTTCATTTTCCTGTTGCGGTATAAACTGATTATTTTTTCGGTTCTGTAGGTACTGATAGTTAAATTTGCGTTTCAGTAGGGCGCTTGGGTCGTCTGGAATACGACGCAACCATTGTTCCAGTGTCTGCTGTTCTTCTTCGGATAATTGCTGCATTTCTTGGTTGACCTGTTGGCTCTGTTGGCTGTCTTCTGTTTCACCGGCCCCTTTATCCGATGGGATTTTTTGATCGTTCTGTTCTGCAGTTTGATCCTGTTCGGGTGTTGGCTCAGCCTGCTGGTTGTCAGTCTGTTGTTGGTTGTTATCTTTACTCTGGGAGGACTGATCCTGCGACTTTTGATTCTGTGGTTGTTCCTGCTCTGATGGTTGACTGTCGTCCTGAGACTGTTGCCCCTGCTGGTTTTCAGATGACTGCTGTTGATTTTGATCGGCATTTTTATCTGAATTGTCGCTTGAATTCTGGGACTGCTGTTGTTTGGCTAACTCTTCGAGCAATGATCTGTTACTTTTAGCATCGGCAAAATTTGGGTCGCGTTGCAGTGCTTCATCATAGGCTTTGATGGACTCTTCCAGTTGGCCTGCTTTTGCTAATGCGTTGCCGCGGTTGTAGTGAGCCGCTGCTGTGTCCGATTGAGAAAAATGCTCAATAGCAGCGTCAAAATCCCCCGCTTTGTAGGCAGCACTGCCTTGCCAATTTGGTGACTCAAAAAGCTGTTGGGCGGATTGGTAATCCTTTTTTTCAAAGGCTTGTGCACCCTGTTGATCTGCGGTTTGCCATAGCTCATTAGACCAGTCAGCAGCTTCGAGGGAGTCAGGCTGAATAATAACCATAAACATCAGCGACAGCAGCCAGCCACGACGGAAAGCCAGCGCTGCGAAGGGCAGCATCAGCAAGATTAGCCAGGGACCTTCCTCACGCCACTGATCCATTTCACGTTCCACCTGATGGGTGGCTTGGTTGAGGTCAAAAGCGCGGTCAGGCAGTAAGATGCTTAGATCCGAATCATCCAAACTTAAGGTTGCGATGGCTGCGCTGGTGGTCTGAGCTAATTCCCGTAACAGGGATACATCTGTCCGAGCGATCACAATGTCGCCTTTGTCACGCAGCAGCCCCTGTTCAGGGATCGGGATCGGGCCGCCGTCGGCGCTGCCCACCACCATAATGGCAAACTGGTGGCCTGACTTTTGTAGTTGTTTGCGGACTTTGCCGATATCGCTGTTAGCAATGCCGTCAGTGATCAGCAGAATACGGCCTTTGTTGATGCCGCCGTCTGTCAGTGCTTGAATGGCGAGTTCGATACCCGTTGCAACGCGGCTGCCCAACGCGGGCATAATTAAGGGTGTTAAAGCGGGCACCATGGCGAGAATGGTGTCGGTATCATCGGTCAGAGGTGAAACAATGTGCGCATCACCAGCGTATACCAACAGTGCCGTCTGCCCCTCCTGACGTGCCTTGAGCAGGTCCGTGAGCTTGTGTTTTACGGTTACCTGCCGCGAAGGCTTGAGGTCCGTTGCCAGCATGGAGAGTGATTGGTCCAGCACAATGACTAACGCATTGTCAGACTGATGTACGGGTTGTGGAATTTTTTTCCATACCGGTCCTGCCAGAGCCCATAAACATAGAACTAGTGCAGCAATAAATAAAATCAGCGGCCATCTTTTAGCGGCTTGCTGAGAGTCATCCAGAAGATATTTCAGCAGTTGCGGGCTAATGGCCTGCGACCAGCTGGAATTGTTTTGTGTGGCGCGTTTTGCCAATAAATAGAGCAGCGGCAGTAACAGCAGGCCGAGCAACCACAAGGGTCGTAGAAAATGGAACTGATCGAGTAGAGTTAGGGTGTCATTCATTGTTGAAGGCCCCCGTGTTTAGTTGCTGAGAGTCCACTTGCTTAGACGTTAATCGATTCGTTGTTTTAACGGCCAAGCTGCGCAAACCAACCTTGAGGAAAAACAGCGTAAGTGATAACAGCAAGGCAAAACCCAGTGGCCACATGTAGAGTGAGCGAACGGGGTTAAAGGTTTCATCGTCCTGAATCACGGGTTCCAGTTGATCTAATAGGGCGTAAATCTGTTGTAACTGTTGGCTGTCCGTGGCGCGGAAGTATTGGCCCTGCGTTTGTGCGGCGATTTTCTTAAGTGTGGTTTCGTCGAGGTCGGCGGATGGGTTGATGCGCCGGGAACCAAAGAAACCGGGTTGGATCATTTCTGTTGCACCCACACCAATAGTGTGGATTTTAATCTGCTGTTGTTGGGCTAGCTCGGCGGCTTTGAGTGGCGTGATTTCTCCGGCCGTATTAGCACCATCGGTGAGCAGAATAAGTAACCGACTTTCTTGAGGTGAAGAGACGGGACGTTGTCTCAAGCGCTTAACGGCCAGGCCGATGGCATCACCTATGGCGGTTTGTTCGCCCGCAAAACCAATTTGGGCTTCATCGAGTAGCGTACCTACTGTGTTGCGATCAAAGGTGAGCGGCGCTTGTAAAAAAGCTTGTGTACCAAACAATAACAAGCCAATACGGTCACCTTTACGGCGTTCGATAAACTCCCCAAGAACCTGTTTTACCACCATTAAACGAGTGGCCGTTTCACCTGCCAGCTTAAGGTCGCTTTGCTGCATACTGCCGGAAATATCCACCGCTAACATCAGGTCACGGCCACTACTTGGTAACTGTACGGAATCGCCTACCCACTGTGGTTTGCTGGCGGCTAGTACCAGACAGAACCAAGCCAGTGACAATAGAATTAGTGGCAAAGTACGGCGGCTACGAAAAGATGAGGCCGTTGTTATATTGCTTTCATTTAAGTCTGTAAGGCGTAGATAAAAAGGTACATTTAATGCAGCTTCATCGTGACGAACGGGCTTGGTGAGCCAGTACACAAGCAGGGGTAAGGGCAGAATAATAAGTAGCCAAGGCCAAACCAGAGAAATCATTGATGCCTCCTGACCCATTGAATACAGCATGTTTTAAGTTCACCCGGATTGCTGATGCAACTGGTCGGATCATAGGGGGCTGTTGCGAGAATTTGCCCTGGCCCCTGCTTGAAAGCCTGCATGTTGGCGCTGCTGTCTAAAAAGGTTAGCCACTGGCTGGCTGAAAGCCTTGATACCTGTGTGGTGGAATAAGTGTGTTGGGCGACAGTTTTTAATAACTGGTTGAGTTGAACGGCCGTTTGGTGATGCGTTTGCTTGTTATTAAAAAGCAGGTTGATGTGTTGGATCGCCAGGCGGCGATAGGCGCTTTTCTGCCGGTGTTGGTAAAGCACAAAAATAATGATCAAAAATATGATCAACAGCGCTGCAAGTAACCACCAACCAAGCGCAGGGGGCCAGAAACCTATCGCTTCGGGCAAGTGAATATCCTTGAGTTGATCAAGCGGGTTTGCCGTTGTCACTAGCGTTTTCCCGCTCGAATGCCAAGGCCACGTTGCAGAGCGCGCAGCGGGTCGTCGTCGGTATTGATTTGAAGTAACGGAATTTTCAGCTGATCGAACTGTTGTTGCAGTGCCTGCAGTTGTTGTTGATAGCTGTGTTGGTAATGAGCCCTCAGTTTTTTGTCGCCTAGGTTAACTTGAGTACGCTGCTGACCATCGCTGATGTTATACAACCCTGGTTTGGGCAGTTGGGCTTCCATCGGGTCTTGAACCAATACACATACCACATCGTTGTGCTGAGCGAGTTGAAATAGGTGTCGCTGAGCGGTGCTGTCAAAGCCCTGGAAGTCACTGATGATAAACAACTCGCTGCCGGGTTTAGTAATACGGCGGGCGTGTTGCAGGGCATCTGAAAAGCTAACTGAGATATGCGATTGTTGCTGGCGGTTGTGACGATTCAGCGTGTGATTAAAACGGATAGTTTGTTCGACCAGTTCTAAAACGGCATGCCGACTGCGGCGCGGTTTTATGTCGCGCAATTCGTTGTCAGAGAAAATAATCCCGCCGCTGCGATCGCCGCGTTGTAATGTGGCCCAAGCGAATAGGGCTGAAATTTGTGCGGCAATTACCGATTTGAATGCAGTGCGGCTACCAAAAAACATGGTATCTGATTGATCAAGAATGACCAATGCAGGGCGTTCGCGTTCTTCGGCATAGAGCTTAGTGTGTGCTTTGCCAGTGCGAGCGGTCACGCGCCAGTCAATGCTACGGATATCATCGCCCTGTTGATAGGCCCGGACTTCGGAAAAATCGACACCACGGCCGCGGAACTTGGAGATATGTTGGCCCGCCTGTTGGCTTAAAATCTTACGCTGTCGCGACAGGTTCAAATCTTTGGCAAACAGGCGACAACGTAGCAGCGTCGCTAACGATACGTAGGCAGTATCATCGGCTAACTGTTCCTTCTTAGGAGCGGAGTTGGTTGCAGATTGATTCACAGTGACTGTCATCTTCGCTAGGGTGCGGGTACGCAATCCAATAGGGTGTTGATGATATCGTCTTTACTGTGGCCGCGGGCTTCGGCTTCAAAACTAACAATAATGCGGTGACGTATTACATCATGGAAAATGGCTTGTACATCATCTGGGCTTACAAAGTCTTTACCCTGTAACCAGGCATGGGCGCGAGCACAGCGATCCAATGCGATGGTGGCACGAGGGCTGGCACCGTAATCCAGCCAGTTAGCCAGACTATCGTGATAAGCCTCCGGCTGACGTGTCGCCATAATTAACTGAATAATGTATTCCTCAATGGCTTCAGACATGTGGATGTTTAACACAGCTTTACGGGCTTCGAGTATCTGCTGCTGATTAATTGCTACGGTTGCTGAGGTTGACGGCAGAGTCGTACCGCTGGCCTCGGCGCGCACCAGTTGCAGAATCTTGCGTTCTGCTTCGATGTTCGGGTAATCAATGGTGACGTGCATCAAGAAGCGATCAAGCTGTGCTTCCGGTAGTGGGTAAGTGCCTTCCTGTTCTATGGGATTTTGGGTCGCCATCACAAGAAATAGGTCAGCTAGTGGGTAGGTTACTCGTCCGACACTGACCTGCCGCTCGGCCATTGCTTCAAGTAACGCGGATTGTACCTTGGCTGGAGCGCGGTTGATTTCATCGGCTAGCACCAAGTTGTGAAAAATAGGCCCCTGTTGAAACTGAAAACTACCATCTTCGGGGCGGAAAATCTCGGTGCCGGTGATATCAGAGGGCAATAGATCTGGGGTGAACTGAATGCGGTGGAAGTCTGCCTCGAGGTTCTCTGATAGCGCTTTAATCGCTCGGGTTTTTGCTAAACCTGGCGCGCCTTCAACGAGAAGGTGGCCATCGGCTAGCAAGGCGATGAGCAAGCGGTCAACAAGGTGCTCTTGGCCAATTATCTGAGATGATAACGCGTTTTTCAGTGCCGCAAATAAATCCTTCGAATCCATGGTGTTCCTTATTTGAAACAAAATTAAAAATTGCTGGAGTCAGTATTTTCTAAGTGGAATATGATGGACATTAAATAGGAAAGTTCAAGGGGGGATCAATCAAAGAAAAACTGGTATCCGTTCGTTGAGAAATTTATAGGGCTGATGAGGGTATTTGAACTTCTATGTTAATTGAGTTAAGAGGTGTTTTGAACACGGTTGCTTGATCGTTATTTAACGCCTTTACGAAGTTTGGATTGAGAAAATACCAGAGTACTTTGCACAGATTTTAAATCTGGCTGAATCGTTGAATAAAAAAGCTGCCTGTGATTATAGGCAGCCTAATACGTTTATAAACGTATTACTTGTCGAAATGCACGTCGCGCTGTGGGTGCGGGATAGTGATTTCATTGTTGTCGAACTCTTTCTTCACTTGTTCGATTAGGTCGAAATGCACTGGCCAATAGTCGTCAGTTTTTACCCAGACATGTAACAGTAGATTAACTGAACTATCAGCGTGTTCTGAGACAAAAATCTCGGGGCCTGGGTCACCAAGGATATGGTCGTTGGCATCAACGATTTTGGCGATGACTTCTCTTGCTTTATCAATGCTGTCTTCATAACTGATGCCAAAGGTGCTTTCAACACGGCGTATTTATTCAGCAAACAGGTTACGAATAGGGTCGTTTGACAGCAAACCGTTAGGAATAATGATGCGTTCGTTATCCATGGTGTTGAGGATGGCGTTGAATATTTGGATTTTAACGACGCGGCCTTAATAGCCCTGTGCTTCGATCACATCATCAATTTTGTAGGGTTTGAACAGCAGAATCAGTACGCCACCAGAAAAGTTGGACAGACTGCCCTGTAATGCAAGACCGATCGCCAGACCTACAGCACTAAAGACGGCGATAAAGGAGGTGGTTTCAATACCGATCATTGAGGCGACACTGATCAGCAATAGACCTTTAAAGCCGTAGGAAATTAGATTGTGCAGGAAATGAGTCAGGGCCTGATCAGCTCCGCGCTTATCTAATACCTTCTCAAGCTCTCGACAGATACGGTTGATAACCCAGAAGCCAATGATCAGCGTAAGGAGTGCCAACATCACTTTGGGCGCGTAGGTAATTGCCAACTCTGTGATTTGTTCGATATAGGGTTGGGGGTCAAAATCGTCCATTTTTTATCTCCTTAGGAATGCGGGTATAGCTGATTTTATACAGAGTGCTGAATTTGAGCTCAACAGGAAAGGGGCAAAAGAATAATTTTTTGTAAGGGCTGTGAAGTAGAACAGCGGTATATGACTGGTGTCATACAGGAGAATGAAGAAAGTTGTATGCTAAAAGACGTTACTGCTTAAAAGGAGGTTGAACAATGACACTGGATATTGAATCAATTCTTGGTAATGAAGCCGAATCATTATTGAGTCATCGTTGTGGTGGCTTGGCATCAACAGCATTACAGTTACCGGGCGGCGATTTTGTCGACCGTGTCGTCTCTCTCAGCGACAGAAATCCACGCGTGTTACGTAATTTCCACAGCTTGTTTAATCATGGTCGCCTGGCCGGCACGGGTTATTTGTCATTGCTGCCGGTAGATCAGGGGGTTGAACATACCGCAGGGGCTTCCTTTGCTCCCAATCCTTTGTATTTCGATCCGGCCAATATCGTTGAACTGGCCATCGAAGGAGGCTGCAATGCGGTGGCTTCTACGTTAGGTATTCTAGGCAGTGTGGCGCGGCGTTACGCGCACAAGATTCCCTTTATCGTAAAGTTAAATCATAACGAGCTGTTGTCTTACCCTAACCGTTACGACCAGACATTGTTTGCCGGTGTTAAACAGGCCTTTGATTTGGGCGCGGTGGCAGTGGGGGCCACGGTTTATTACGGCTCCAATGAGTCACGCCGTCAGATCGAGGAAGTCAGTGAAGCCTTTGCCTATGCCCATGAGCTGGGCATGGTCACTGTGTTATGGGCCTACCTGCGTAACAGCGAATTTAAAACACCTGAAGCGGATTATCACACCGCAGCGGATTTAACCGGGCAGGCTAACTATCTGGCGGCAACGATTGGTGCGGATATCGTCAAACAGAAGCAGGCCGAATGTAATGGCGGATTTAAAGCGCTGAAGTTTGGTAAAACACACCCGGGTATGTATGACGGTCTTTGCTCTGAACATCCCATCGATTTAGTACGTTATCAGGTGGCGAACTGTTTTATGGGACGGGTCGGCATGATTAACTCCGGCGGTGCGTCTGGTGATGATGATTTCCACCAAGCGGTAAGGACAGCGGTGATCAATAAACGTGCCGGTGGCATGGGCCTCATTTCTGGCCGCAAGGCATTCCAGAAACCCATGGTTGAAGGGATAAAACTGTTGAATGCTATTCAGGATGTTTACTTGTCCAAAGCAGTAAGCATCGCCTGAAATTCATGAGGTTATTTCCTGATGCGACCTCAAACTGTAGCTCTTTCAGGACACTTTTAGACAGAATGGACTACAGCTTTAATTCAGGCTGATAATAAGCCATTTTTGGTGGCACTGATTCTGTCTTTAAACCAAATAACTTAAATTTTTGTAGCCTAACATTCTCTTATAAGCTTTTGTTTATTAGTGGGTTAGGTGAGCTACTTCAACCTACGGAATTCAATATCCCCTCTCTATAGCAGGCTTTCATTTCACCGCTGGAGTACAGCGTTTTTGGTACTTCCAACCATTCCTTGTGCGTTTCCCACTTTATATCGTAACTAATTTTTTATCTGTAACACATAGTTAACAATTTTGAGCATTAATTCTTCTGCCAAAACACCTAAAAGCTAACTAAAACATAAGGATAGCTTGACTGGCACAAATAATGCTGGGAATGGCCTGTAAGCATTAACGACGGAATGTAGGCCTGCTAATTCAGGGCAGGGGAGGAACCTGCTTTGTTTTTGGGGCGGCCTTAATAAATGGAGAAAGGTCATGAAAACGTTATATAAAACAGCTATAACGATATGTTGTAGCATCAGCATCTTGTTTTTTTTAGGCATAAGTAGCAATTTGGCTTATGCAGTTGACGATCCAACGGCGCCAGGGATAGAACTAGACGGTAATTCCTTTCCCGACGCCGAAGATGACTGGGATACTGTCTGGAACGGCGGCGGTGCACCTGACCCGGGAAATGCATTTGTCACATCCGGCATAGTCGCAGATACTGACATGTATGTCTTTCGTAAGGGTTCCAAGGATGTCAGGGATATCGATCAATGGGCCTTTGAAATAGGCTCCAGCCCACCTAAAAATGATATTGAACATGCCTATTGTTCGGCTTATAACCAAAGTGGTCGCTTAGCGATCTATTGCGGGGCCAACCGCGCAGTCACCAATGGTACTGCGACCACAGCCTTTTGGATCTTCGGTAATAACGTAACAGCCGATGAAGTTGCTGGCGATTTTGGCAGCACAACTCATGCAGTCGGTGATATTTATGTCGCCGTCGACCATGATAATGGTGGCAAAATTGGTGAAATAGCCGTGTTTCGATGGAATGGTTCTGACTTGATCGAACTAGATCGATCCGCAAATCTGCTCGAAATACCGGGCACATTTTGTATGGACGTAAACACTAGTGACGGGCAACCTCATGATGTTTGTGCCACCACGAATGCTGGTAATCCAAGTTTGCCTTGGGATAGCCCACAGGCACAAGAGCCTGGAGCATTTATTGAAATAGGGATTGATATTGGGGCAGTTTCCCCATCGTTGACATGCGTATCCAGTGCAATGGCAACCGATCGAGCCTCCACGTCAATAAGAGCCCAAACCAAAAACTTCCTGTTATTCCCATTTAATGTATGTGGAATTGAAGTATCGAAAAGATGTATCTCACCGGTACTGATCAATCCTACAACACTGCGCTATACAATCGAAGGCAGGGTGGGCAATACCGGCTTTGGTGAAGTGACCAGCATAACACTGGTAGACAACCCAACAATTACCTCAGGTACTGCATTTGCTGCGTTTGCTTGTGATAGCAACGGATTCCCTACTGGCACTACAACAGGTAATTACCCAGTTGCGAGCTTGGCTGCTAACTCAGAAGTCTGTTACCGGGCAACTATCGACAGTACGTCGAATGCTCCTAGTGATACCGTGACGGTTACAGCAAGTGCAGCTGGCACGACATTAACAGAAACCGCAACGGCAAACTGCCCACCGTTTTCACCGACAACGGGCATAAGCCTCACCAAAGCATGCGCTACGAAGTTAACGCTAAGCTCTAGTAACATCACACTAAAAGTGAATTACAACGGTAAAGTGAGTAACTTGAGTGATGTACCACTGACCAATGTAACTGTCTATGAAAGCCATGATCCACTAGATCTAACGGCTCCTCAGATCGTAGCAAATGGTGTTGTGGTTACGGGTACAGGCGCTATCAGCCTAGCGAAGAAAAATGCTAGTGGCGATATGGCGACCTACAGTGATTCTTATGTGCCTGATTCAAGCTCAATAACAGTCGCGGCAATAGGTCAGGATCCTACCGACCCGGAATGTGCTTTATTTAAAGACAGGGTGGTAGCTGTTGGGAAATTACCAACCATTTTAGGTGGTGGTTTTGTAACCAGTTTACCAACAGAAGCCATGTGCAAACTCTGCCCTAATGGTGTCTGTCCGATACCTGCACCATGAGGTAAATAAACGCATTAATTTTCGATAAAGGCGAAAAAAAGAGGGGGCAGAACCTTAAGGTTCTGCCCCCTCTTTTATTACTTCAGCGGTCTATTTATTCTTACCGCCGCCTTTGCCGTTACCGCCACCACCTTGGCCACCGCCACCGCCTGATGAACTTTGCACATCAACCGTTACCGTGGCGGTACTGATATCGATGCCATCAGAGATGTCATAGCTGAATGTATCTATACCGACAAATTTACGGCGCGGTTTATATTGAATAGTGCCATCGGCATTAACTGAAACCGTACCATTAGCAGATTGTGTAGCCGACAATACATCGACTGCATCACCATCTAGATCATAATCATTGCCTAATACAGGAATTGTAGTGGTGGTATTCACTGCTGTCATCGTCAAATCATTCACTGCTACTGGCGGCTGATTTGGTGGTGGATTGCCACCGCCCGATCCTCCGTTATCACCCAAAACAATATCAACCGTTGCCATGCTTCCAGTTATTTCGTTCACGGATATTGTAATACCAGCCTGTTCATCCTGATAACTTGAACCGACGGATAAGGCGGCATCATCCCAGTCGAAATACAAAGAACTCGCCGGTGTCATATCATAAAGGTAGCTACTTCTAATATCTTGGTCCGTGCCGGTTCTCACCAAAATACCATTGGTCACAGCATTATAGTTTCCGAGAAAAGCGTCAAAACCTATCGCTTGGCGATATTCCAGGTAATACCAGATTTGATTGCCGGAGGTATCCAGACCTTTAGGGATTTTAATCGCTCGTGTGCCGGTATTATTTTCAAAAACATCAAGAGTATATTGACCGTCGCTGATAACTTCCAAAATCTCGAAAGAATCGCTATTTAACCAACCCAGCTGTTCCTTTTGGAACGCATTGAAGTGTGCGGCATAGTCTGCACCCATAATAGAAAACTTATCGCCATATTCTTGCGAGATACAACTACCACCTTCGATAGTAGCGCCGCACTCATTAGAATGTGCATGATGCAAGCCGTAGTTATGCCCTATCTCGTGCCCCACAATTCTTACTTCAAACTTACCATTGATCCATGCTTCAGACTGAGCACCACCTACAGTTGCTAATCCAGACCAGCCACAAGTTGGATTATTTGGAAGCATATAAATAATGCGTGAAAATTGCGTCAAATCTACTTGATTTTCTGCCGCCATTGCTTGTGCTGCAGTAGCAATTTCAGTGTCAACACAGGTTTCATTAATGGCTAAGTTGTACCAACCAAAAACTTGTCCAGTCAGTGAGTTTAGTCCCGATGAGTTTTCTTGCATAAAACTATCAGCTTCATTAAATACCAAATCATGGGCTTCAGCATATGTGACCGGTTGCTCATAGTTATTTTGGAAGTTCACCAAAAGAACCGCCACCGTTTGTTGACCTAAACTATTTTGTTCACCAACGGCTCCTTCCGTACCAGCTCCACCAGCCGCCAAAGTCATAAGATTTTCCTCAGACTCCAGAGCCATGACACCATTACCCTCTTTCAGTGCTAGAAAAACGCCTTGAGCTGAGACCTGTTGTCCGCTGGTTAAGCCCTTTGGTAGATCTTCAAAGTGAAGAGAGACACGGCTATTACTGTTGATATCCTTAAGTCGATAGCGCAGGTGATGTTGGCCATTGTCGTAGTCTTCATAGATAACTTTTAGTTCACCGGCAAACTCCACTTTCTGTTCGATAAAGTTACGCACTTCCTCAGGCATAGCCGCTCTAACGTCAGCAGGTAATGTGACTTGTGAAATAGCAGCCGGATCACTTTCAATGAGGTCAACCAACAGATCGTGACGTTCGGTGGCAACACTGAGTAGTTCGTCCAGTGCCTGTGCTTTAGCTTCAGGACTGGCGTTTTGGTAGGCACTATTGAGCCCAAACAAGTTTATAGTGAGTGTTTGAGCTTTAGTTTGTTGGGGATCGTTATTGGCTGCCCAGGCGGTGTTGTTCAGACCGAGGGTGCCGATGACAACAAACATCAGTGGCAAAAGTTTATTTAGAAATCGGTGTGTCGCTTTATGCTGAACACACGAAAGAAAAAGTTGGGCGCACGAAAAGACATACGTTCTACTATGACTAGGCATAGGAATCTCCATCTAGGTTGATGAAAGATCCCCATTGGTGTGATGGGCGAAGATTAACTCGCTCCTTCGGTGGTCCGGCCATCCTGAAGTAAATCCAGGACCCGTGGCTTTGCGCCCCCCGATTACTCGGGGTTTGCTATTATCGGGAGGAGATCTTTCTATTTATTTTTTTGTGGAAGCGTACGTAGACGGTTCCCCAAGGTTGTAATAATGCTCGCATAGGGTTTTCTTATTTTTGTTACGTTTTTATTAGCCGACTTAAATTTATTATAGGCGTCGGACAGATTTTTTTTGACCGTATTGCAAGTACTTCAAATTACTTTATCAGAAGTGCCAGTCATTCATGCAAAACATACGCCAATTATTATTACACTTTTTGTATCATGTAGTTAAGGTCAAGTGGTGGCAGAAATATGGAATGAAAGCGAAAAAAATGGAGGAAAGCGTATCTTTTTAGAGACGCATAAACGTATAAATAATAACGTTGCCATTAAAATCAAAGAGTTAAATAGTCTCTTTTTGGATACAAATAAGATTCAACAGCCGTAAGAAAAAGAAAAATAACGCTCTAAAGCTTATTATTAGCGACTCTATGGAGTAACAAGAACTGTCTCCAATGTGCGACTGATTTTCTTATACTCATGTTTTGAGTTGGTCTGGTTTTAAATCATGGCGCGGTAGAAACTTATAGAAATTAGTCCTTTACGCTGAGCCAATTTAGCAGCATGAGAGACATTGCCTCCGGTTAGGCGTAATACCTTTACCAAATAGTCTCGTTCAAAGTGATGGCGTGCTTCATTATAGGAAGGCATCATACCAGATTCGCTAGCAATGGCATCCCGCACCAAAGACTCTGGAATCAGCTTAGTATGAGCTAAGGGAGCAGTCTGCTGTACAGCATTTTCCAATTGCCGCACAGGTTCAGGCATATCACCAATTTCATCCAGGAACAATGTACCGCTATCTGCGGCTCGCAAAAGACCCTGATGGTCAGTGCTGCTGCTGGTGCCGGTGACAGCACCTTTGACATGACCAAACAACTCGGATTCAAGCACAGAAGGTTTAATCAGGTGCGGATATGGAGCTTATCCATTAGACGGTAAAGGCTGGTACGTGAGATGCCTAATTGATGTGCGGCATGTGACATATTGTTATGGCTACGCTGCAGCGCTGAATGAATTGCTTCTATTTCGGCCCTGTTTCGACTTTCTTCTAACGTGGTTTGAGGCAGTACTTCTTTATCAACTTTTAATCCCAGGTCGGAGGGGGTTATCAGGTGCCCTTCGGACATTATCAAGGCTCGCTGGACCCTGTTAATAAGTTCTCTAACATTGCCTGGCCAGGAATGTTCAGTCATCGCTTCAAGAGCATGTTGTGTAAAACCCTTTATGTGACAACCATTTTCAATGGAGAATTTGGAAACAAAAAAATTGGCCATTGCTTCAATATCGGTGACCCTTTCACGTAGGCTGGGAGTTTCAAGCTCTAAAACATCTAAACGATACAATAAATCCTTACGGAAACTACCCTGTTGGATGGCCAAATCGAGACGTTCATTTGTAGCGGCGATAATACGGGTATCAATGACGGTTTTTGCATTTCCCCCCAGGCGTTCAACGACCTTATCTTCGAGAAAACGTAACAAATTAACCTGTAGAACCAGTGGCATATCACCGATTTCATCAAGAAAAATGGTGCCGCCGGAGGCCGACTCAAAGCTACCAATATGGCGTTGAATGGCCCCGGTAAAAGCCCCTTTTTCGTGACCAAACAGCTCCGATTGAACTAATGACTCGGGAAGGGCCGCACAGTTAATAGCGACAAAGGGGCCATCAGAGCGAGCAGATAAGTTATGAATGCTTCGTGCTGTAAGCTCCTTGCCAGTTCCTGTTTCGCCTGTTAATAGCACCGGCGCATCAGATTTCGCCACTTTTTGGATCTGATGGATTAATTTACGTATAGAAGGGCTTTCACCAATAATGCCATGAAAAGGATTTATTTCTCGCCGGTATACCTCACATCTACATTTAATAAGTGTCATGCCGTCGCCATGCCCCAACGCCTCAAGGATACGTTTCTTATCATAAGGGGGGTGAAAAAGTCGGCACAGTAATTCGCAGTTAACGAACACACCGCATCCCCCATTCGACATCTACTATTAAGGAGTGTGAACCACGTAATGTCATTAACTGAGCTAATCGCGTCGCAAATATTATCGAGAGATTCACCTGATTCATGGTTGTCGATAAAAATGACGCCTACAGTAACTGGATGATTGTTAGCTAACGTTTTTACTTTGTTTGAATCGTGCGCAGGAAGCACATTCCATCCAGCATCTTCAAGTTGATGAAGCAGGCTGTTGTTGGTTGCACCGCCATGCCAATAACAGAGAAGATTCCTGTTAGTGCTTGTTTCAGGCTCAACATCGTAACAATTGCCGGCTTCTTTTAAGCTTTGCCGGTTGTTTGTGTCCATGTTTCCCACAACCCCTGTAATATTATCTAGGATAACTTCCTATTGAAGTTGACAACAAAAGGTGGATTTAATTTTTAGAATATTTGTAATTATTATAATGATGCGGTTGTTTCACTTCATGGTAGCTCTAGGAGTATATTTAGGAGAGGTACGGCGGTTAATCGCTTTCCAATGTTGTTAATGTTGGACTAAAAAAGCATTTGTAACTTATTGTTGTAAATGCTTATTTCTATTAAGGAGCGTTAAATGCGCGCCATGATGCTGAATAAACCGGGACAGGCTTTGCAGATGCAGGAACGGCCGATGCCCACATTACATTCCGGACAGCTGCTGATCCGAGTGGCTGCCTGTGGTGTTTGCCGTACTGATTTACATGTGGTTGATGGTGACCTTGAACCCATAAAAAAACCGATTATTCCCGGTCATCAAATTGTTGGTTATGTCGAAAAGCTGGGGCAGGGTGTTGAGTCATTCCAACCACAGCAACGCGTCGGTGTGCCCTGGCTTGGCGGCAGCTGCGGCCAATGTGATTTCTGCTGTGGCGGCAAAGAAAATCTTTGTGATGATGCCGTATATACCGGTTATCAAATTGACGGCGGTTTTGCCGAGTATGCCGTTACTGACGCACGCTATTGTTTCCCGTTACCCGAAGGTTATAGCGATTTACAGGTGGCGTCGCTGCTGTGTGCCGGTCTTATTGGTTACCGAGCCTATCGATTAGTCGCTCAAAGAAAACGGCTTGGCCTGTATGGCTTTGGGGTGAGAGAAGTATCGAATCCATCGCCAATCTAACGCGACAGGATGCACTGGATTTCTTGCCACTGGCCGCGAGTATTCCGGTTAAAACAGAAGTCCATGCTTATGCTCTGGAAGAGGCAAATCAGACGCTCGATGACTTACGACATGGACGTTTCACCGGTGCGGCGGTAGTGGTTCCATAATTGATATTGAAATGCTAACCAGAGGGTTAGATTTTGAATAAAAAAATAGTGGTTGTTGCAGTAATTGCTGTGCTTTTGATTGCAGTGTTTAGCTGGCGCCAGGCAAATGAAAGTAAACCGCAGGTTTGGGTTTCGCCGGTGGTTAAAGGCACAGTCGAAGCGACGGTTTCCAATACTCGCGCTGGCACGATTAAAGCTTGTCGGCGCTCCAAACTGTCCATGTCCTCAGGTGGCGTGGTCGATAAGTTATTGATCAAGGAGGGCGATAAGGTCAGCGAAGGGCAGTTGTTACTGGAGCTGTGGAATGATGACCTGATTGCCAATATTGCGCAGGCAGAAAAATCCATCCGTGCCCGTCAGCACGAACGTCAGCAAGCCTGTTTGATGGCGGAGTTTAATCGTCGTGAAGCAGACCGTAAAAAAACCTTACTGAAACGAGAGCTTGCCTCCGAAGAGGTGGTTGATAATGCCATCACCACTGCTAAGTCTCAGCAA
>Ga0105355_10000472_pt1 | contig 36049 bp, 31 predicted proteins | sample GOMGulsemesocosm_2_FD_83508 | JGI IMG/M metagenome (GOLD analysis project Ga0105355, IMG submission 83508) | Methane-oxidizing microbial communities from mesocosms in the Gulf of Mexico - GOM9C Gulf of Mexico | ecosystem: Environmental > Aquatic > Marine > Cold seeps | place: Gulf of Mexico...
TATTATCGGAGTAAGTGACTTCCTATTTCACTTCGATAATAGTTCATCAAATAGATAATGCAATTATCGTTATTTGTCAAATTCTGATTATTGGGAATAAAAAATACAGATCCAAATTGCTTTTAGGAACTGTTGTAACATCGTTTTGGCTCGATGCCCAGTCTAAAGTTGTATTCTTATAGAAAGGATGTCTTGCAATTTGGTTTAGGTTTTGTTGGCAAATGATTTAGTTCTTAAAAATTTGAATTTAAAAGAAAAAATACAAAACGCTTCTTTATTGATTACAGGAGAGGGGAAGATAGATTCTCAAACATTGGATGGAAAAACCATTATGGGTCTTGCTAAATTAAGTTCTAGACATAAGGTAAAAACAATAGTAATTGCGGGTTGTTTAGGGGAGGGTTATGAAAAAATACTAGATTTTGGAATTGATATTGTTTTTGACTGTACACCTATAAATAAAAGCTTTTTACATTTAAAACTACATGCAAAACAAAACCTAGAGCACACATCTACTAATATTGCAAAATGTTTAAAAATGAATCTATCTTAATCTTGACTAAATTACGTGTAGCTAATAGCTACACTTTGAAAATTAAATAGAAAAAAATTCTACATTTAAAGCATTTGAATAATATAATTCATACTAAATACCTATATAAAATAAGATACTTTTTTTAAATGCTGCTTAACAAAGATAAACACTTTTAAATGAAGTCTATAGTGGAGAATAAATGAGCAAAGAATTATCAAAACTAGAAATATTAAAAGCTTCTAGAAACCCTTTACATGTAGTACATGATATGTTTGAAGAAGCAAAAGGTGGAACGCCTTTAAGTGATGAGCATATCGGATTATTAAAGTGGTATGGAATGTATCCTCATATTAATAACGATGAAATAGAAGATAAAAAATATTTTATGAAACGTATTAAATTGGTTGATACAACTATGAATTTAGAACAGCTTGCAGTTATGGCAAAAATAGGTCAAGAATATGCACAAGGTTTGGTTGATTTTACAACAAGGCAAAATGTTCAATTTCACTTTATTCAAATAAAAGATATTCCTAAAATCTTTGAGCTTTTAGAAAGTGTTAATTTAACATCACGAATGGCATCAGGAGATGGTCCCAGACCAATTATGTCCTGTCCCGTGGCAGGAATTGATGCAAATGAGATTTTTGATGCAAGCCCCTTAGTTCGTTCAATTGATACTTATTTTGATAAAAATGATGATCAATTCTGTAATTTTCCAAGAAAATATAAAATAGGTGTATCTGGATGTTCTTGTCACTGTCCGTCACATGAAGTACAAGATATATCCTTTACTGCTTTTAAAGATGAAAATGATGAGGTATTGTTTGATTTATGTGTAGGTGGAGGTTTAGCAAAATCGAAACAAATTGCATTTAGAGCCAATAGATATGTAAAAGAATCTCAAGTTCAAGACATAGCAATAGTATGTGCTGAAATTTTTAGAGAACATGGAAACAGAGCAAATCGTGGAAAAGCAAGAGTAAGACATCTTGTGAATGAATGGGGACTAGAAAAGTTTGTAGAAGAAATTGAAAAAAGATTAGGTTATGCTTTACAAGTTGGAGAAACAGAACCTAAAATTACTTCTTTTGAATATAGAAATCATTTTGGAATTAATAAAGCAAAACAAGAAGGTGAGTCATATATTGGTTTTGCTACTAATTCAGGACGTGTTGCTGGAGAAGATTTCCAAGCTATGCATGAAATTTTAAGTAAATACAATGCCAAAGGTTTATCTCTTACTGCAACTCAGAACTTTGTAGTTTATGGTGTAAAAGATGAAGATGCACAAGCTTTAGCAGATGAATTTGATGCCTTGGGTTATCCCTATAAACCAAGTCCATTTAGAGCAAGATTAAATTCATGTACAGGAAAAGAATTCTGTAAATTTGGAATTACAGAAACAAAAGAATTTGCAAAAAAAGTATTAGTTGAACTTGAAAATAGATTTCCTACCTTTGAAGAAAATATTACTATTGCAATTTCTGGTTGTGGAAATGGCTGTTCACACCCTCAAATTTCTGATATAGGTTTTACGGGACTTAAGGTTAGAGATGATGAGGGCAAGAGAGTTGAAGGTTATGAAGTAATATTAGGTGGAAATTTAGAAGGTGAAAAACTAAGCCGTTTTGCACAAAAAATAGGTACAAAAGTTGAAGCTTCAAAATTATTAGATTATATTAGTGATTTAATAAATGCCTATAAAGAAGACCCAAAAGAAAGTACATCATTTAAAGATTATTTGCATAAAATAGCTTTAGAAGCCTAGTTTAATAAATTTTTGTTTATTAAAAGTGAGCGTCTTATATGTGTGAGATGCTTACTTCCTAATAATATAAATACCTATTAGTGCTACTGTAGTTGACAGTGGAAGAGAGATATTAAGTGAAGATAAAAATAGATTATATGTATTTACATCTTCAAAATAAAAAAATACATAAATTTATGTATAAAGATAATTACAGAAGATAAAAACAAACGCAGCGGTAAGAACCAAAATAGCGTTCTTTTTAAACGTCGAAATATCTTCTATTTTGTGATTATGTGTTTCTTTTTCTGCTAACATTAGATTTTTTATATAAAGTATATCTTGATCAGAAAAATTTTTAATTTTTTGCACTGTCTGCCTTTAATAATATAGTTTATTATTAAAACATTAAATAACTTTATAAGTGATTAAAGTCTAGACAAATTGTATAATTTTACAAAAAGTGTTTTTTATGTAAAGTTTTTATATAATAAAATTATAAAAAGGACTAAAATGCCAGATGACGCGTATATTTATCTTAGTATTATGCTAATAATTAGCGTATTTTTCGCTTTTAAATTAAATAAAGACTAGGATTTTATTATAAATGAAATAAGATACATACTATGCTAGATATTTCTAACATTCAAGATTTAGATTTTTTTAAAGACGTAAAACTTCTAGAATTAAAGCTATTGAATAATCAAGGCTTATGCAATACAAATTATTTGTTATACAGTAAAAAAAAGACTTACTTACTTAGAGAACTAAATACAAAAATTTCTATCAATAGAAAAAATGAATTTTCCTATCAAAACCTTGCATATGAGAACGAACTTGCAGCAAAAGCATATTTTTTAAGTTCCAATGATGATTTAATGCTCTGTGATTACATAGAAGGTGTGCATAAAGAGACTTTAACTAAAAAAGACATGAGTTCATTGGTTTTGTGTTTATCTAAGCTTCACAGCATTAAATTAAGGACCCAAGCAGTTGATTTGCAAAATGAATACAAAAACTATAATAAAGAGTGTTTAGATAAAGAGACAATTACTAAATTAGATTTTTATTTCTCTAGTATTAAGGATTATTCAAGTGAGTTGGTTTTTTGTCACAATGATTTAAACCAAGGGAATATATTATTTAATAAAAACGTAAAACTAATTGATTGGGAATATTCTTGTCTGAATGATAGGTACTTTGATTTAGCGAATGTTATTATTGAATATGATTTTAATAAAAAAGATGAAGAATCATTTTTAAGAGCGTATTTTAAAAATAAACAAAGCTGTAATAAAAATAAATTACATTTGTTTAAAATACTATATTTAGCCTTGTCACTTTTATGGTTTAATGCCTACAATCAAAAAAGTAAAAGAGATATATTTATAAAAAAAATATTATCTCTTTTAGAAAATGAGATTTAAAACTTTTTAAATCTCATCTCTTATTTTTTCCAAAGCACTTATTTTTTCTATATAATTTTCTTTTTTATTTTTAACAAAAAGAATACTGCTTTCATTAATATCTAAATACTGCTCTTTTGAATACTTTATTATTTTAAAAAGATAATTTCTTCTTGAAGTTAAAAAATCTTCAATTTTTTCAAAAGCAAAATTTGCTTTTAGTTTAGTAAGTATTTCATCTTCTCTTGGATGTGCTACCGTAAATTTGGTAGGTTCTTTTTCATATAAAATTACTGATTCTGCAATTTGTTGTTCAAAATGTGCAATGGTTGCTTGCGTAGTTTGTATATATGAATAAGATAAGGCTCCATTAAAGTAAGCGAACTTTTTTCTTAAAGCAGAAATATTTTCTAAGATTGCTCTATGATAGTTAACAAGAACATTTTCATAAACCTTTGCTGCAAAATGTCTTGTCATAGAAAATTCTAAATCAGAAGCAATTTCTCTTTGTTTTCGTATTAGTTCATAAGGTTCTTGCCATCTTGCTACATTGTGTTTTAAAATTCTGTAAACATTTCTATATGCTTCATCTGTATTTATTTCAATTTTTTTCAATTCTTTAATGGTTTTTTTAAACATTTTATCAATGGTTTGATCATCATAAAACAAATTTTTATAAACATTATTTGAATCAATATAATAGGTATCATACTGTATTTTTTCAAAATCATCTTTTGATAAAAAAGATGTTTTTTCTTCATATCTGTGTGCTTTTACTGTTTTAATATTTTTAAATGTTTCATGGGCAATTTTTTCCATAATGGTTTCTAATGAGTTATAAATTCCAAAAAGTTCTTTTGAATATACATTGTAAATATTATCAAAAGCCAATAAAATTTCATCGGAATCTTCTAAAATTGTAATAAGACTATCATATACACCAATAATAGTAGCATATTCTTTAATTAAAATATCACAAATGCCTTTTAAATCTTTTTTGATAGCAAACTCTTTATCTTCGTGCGCTTGTGGACGTATTGTATTTTCAATGAAATCCAATACTTCTTGTATATTAGAGTCTAACAATTGTTGATTATTATTTGAAGCATCAGTATCTTCAATCTTAGCCACCGTTTCATGGTATTTTGAAAAAGATTTTTCAAAGAAGTCAAGATCTTGAGTTTCATGATGCTTTAACTCTTCTTTAAAACTCTTAACAATCTTTTCATATTCATCTTGAATAAGAATTTCTTTTTGTGAAGCTCTTGATTCTAATGCCATTTTTGCAGATATTGGAGTAACTTGCGCAAAATACTTAGAAAACTTTTTTTCTACATAAGAAGTGGTTGTTTCAATTTGTTCTTGGGTAAATTTATCTTTTTGATTAAGTACACATAAGGATTTGTTTTTAAAATTCTCCATGTATTCTTCAAGAACTTGTGATTCTGACATCTTCCCTGCATTATCTATAAGGGTTAACCAAATAATACCACCTACATCTCTTAGTACTTTTCTGGTTGTATCGGTATCACTTTGTGATTGTGAATTAAGTCCAGGCGTATCGACAAAAGAGATTTCTTTTAAAATATCCATAGGTGCATAAAGAGTTAGATATTTAATGTTTTTCATTTCATCTTCTCTTTGGTCTGTAAACTCAGAAATTTTATCTATGCTTGCATATTCTTGAGCCCCAGAATAATACGTAATTTTTAATTTATATTCCTCTCCATAATTAATAAAATTTACCTTAGAAGTTACGGGAGTAATCCCTGTTGGAAGAATATTTCGTGATAATAAAGCATTTAAAAAAGTTGACTTACCAGAAGAAAACTGTCCTGTAATGGCTACTTCCATAGGATATCGTGCCCGTCTTAATTGTTTATCTAAAATAGATTTTAATTGAACGGAGGGCAAAAATTTATCGTCTAATAAAGCAGCAGATATTTTATTTATATCTCCTAATAAACCATCTTCATATACAATTTCTTTTTGAGTATATTTATCATTGTACTCAAGAACAAAAGAATTTAAGATACTCATATGTTGATTCCTTTAGAGATAGTTTCTAGTTTTTTGATTCTTTTGTGTATAAGAATTGTTTCTTCATCTTTATTTACTTCGTTGTTTTCAAAGGTTTTTAAGGATTTTTCTAAGGCTTGAACATCTTTATTTAAACGCTCTTCAAATGTTTTAAGTGGCTCAACTAAAGCAGTAAAAAAGCTCTCCATTAAAATAAGTGAGACTTCGTTGGCTTTATTTTTTATATTATCTTCAATACTTCCAAATTCTTCTTTTATATAGCCTTCTATATTTCTATCAAATTCATTTAGTTTACTTGCTTTTGTTTTTAATACTTCTTTTAATATTTTTGTGATTAGTACTTCATTTGAAGTGGTTAAAAAACCGCTTTTAAAATCATCTTGGAAAAAGCCCATTGCATTAAAATTATCATTTTTATGTCCCATAGAAAAACCATAATCTTGATACTTTTGTTCACAAACTTCACCTATACTTTCTGATTTTTTAATAAACTTATATCTGTAATCTCTAATAATATCAATAATTCCATCTTTAATTGCTGTTTGAATAATGACTTTTATTCTCTCATTTGCTGGGCGTTTTTTTGTTTTCTCAAAAGAATATTTTACATCAGAAAATACACGTTGTTTAATTATTTTTTGCAGATCTAACAGTTCATTACTTAAAAACGTTTCAAGTGTCCTAATGTAGGTCTTAGCATCATTTTTATACCCAAGTATATCTGCGTTCATATTTTTAAATACAAGCTCATTTTTTAGTTTTGTTTTATTAAAGCTATGCAAATCATTTTGTAATTCTTCTTTAGATTTTCCTAGGAGAATAAGTTCGTAGTTAAAGGATTTAATTTCCTTTTCAATTGTTTTTGTGAGTTTATTTTTAACACTTCTTATAATCAACTCTGATTTAGAGGAACCTGTTCCAAATAGTGTTTCATGTAAGTATTCTTCAATTTCTAAGATACCCGTTTGTTCTAATTCATATCCCGCATCTCTTGCTTCTTGTGCTCTTCCTGTTCTGTGTAAAAGTGCCATTTTTCCAGAAATTGGAATAAATTGAATACTTTTCAAGATATAATCCAAGGATGAATCTTTGTTTTGTTGTGAAAGTTGTGCTTTAATGGATTTTTTTGTATAAGATATTACTTCATCTAACTCTTTTTTAGAAACAGTATCTGCTCTTGTAATTACAATTAAGAGTTTGCTAACATTTTGATACAACAAAGCATCAATTATAAATTCTACATCTTTTAGTGTCGCACTTTGGCTTACGTTCATTAAATGCAACATTAAATCACAGGTACTTAAATATTCTTTTGTTATTTCTTCTCTTTGAATTACAGGATCATCAAGTCCTGGGGTATCTACAATTTCAATACCATCTTTTAAAAAATTTAAATCAGATTTTAGTTCTACATATTTTACTAAGTTACATTTTTTCCCAGAGGCCTCTGCTGAAGTATAGGCGGCTAAATTATGAATATCAACGTTTTCACAAAACGACTCATCTTTAATTATATCGTTAAGAGTATTTCCAAAGATTTTATGTGTTTCATTTATAAAATCTTTGATTGAGGCAATTTCGTTTGCACTTTTTTCAATTTTGGCCCATTCTTTTTTATTCCAATAAAAAACTTTTGCACTTGGTTTTCCATATTTTACAATGGTTAAATTTGCAGTTTCTGGAACTACAGCTGAACCTAGAATTTCTTGTCCCATTAGGGCATTTAACATAGTAGATTTACCAGCATTCATAACACCTGTAATTCCAATAGAGAATTTTTGATTGTTTAAATATCCACTGGTACTTATTAATTCATTTTTTAAATCTTTTGAAGTAAAAATATCGCTTAAATCTGTAATTAAGTCTTCAATAAGTATTTTATTGTCTTGAAAGGAGAGATGTTCTTCAATATTAATATCATCTCTTACATCTATTTCATCACAAACACCAAGTTCTTCGGGATCAAATAAAGAAATAAGTTTATTATAATTGGCTTCATTAATTATTTTTTCATTTTGTAAATATTCAAAAGCAGCATGTAATTTATCAACATGTTCTTTTTTTGTATCATTTTGAATACTTTGTAATAAACAATATTGGCACTGGTGTAAATCTTCTAAAGAAGATATTTCTCTTCTTGTAATTAAAGCAAGAAGTGTTTTAAAACTATCTAGGTGTATAAATTTTTCATAATCTTTTCTATTCGCACTTAGTATTAGTGCAGATATATCAAAAAAATCATCATTGTTTTTATTGTCAGCAGTTTCATAAGTACTTGTTTGTTCAATATGCTTTCCATGGTATAATAAAAAGTAGTCATTACTTAAGCCCATTTAATCTCCATAATCTTGTGAATTTTACTATTATTGTATCTTATATATTTGTTATATAAATAAAAAAAGTTAATTACCTTAAAGATAATTAACTTTTTTTATTTTTGTTTAATGGTAGGTTTCCCCACCATTGTCTTATCTTAAGGCTACTAGTCTTCTTCTTAAGTAAGCTATTTTATTTTGTAATGGTAAATGTTTTGGACAATGATCTTCACATGCCATTAATGACATACAACCAAAGATTCCATCATCATCACCAATTAATTCATAAAAGTCTTCTGCTGTTCTGTTATCATGAGGGTCAAGTTCAAATCTTGCAACTCTATTAAGCCCAACTGCTCCAACAAAATCAGGACGCATAAGTTTTGTACCACAAGAAGCAACACAAATTCCACACTCAATACATCTGTCAAGTTCAAATACTTCATCTGCAACTTCAGGTTCAACTCTCTCTTCAATTTTTGAAATATCAGTTTCTTTGTTTGTTACAATCCATGACTGAACTTTAACACTCATATCATCCATCCATTTACCTGTATTAACCGATAAATCTTTGATTAATTCAAATGCTGGCATAGGCATTACTTGTAATTTTCCTGTTGGGTAATTAGCAATTAATGTTCTACAACCAAGAACTGGTTTCCCATTTACAATCATTCCACAAGAACCACAAATTCCTGCACGACATACAAAGTCAAATGATAAATCAGGATCATATTCTTCTCTAATTTTCATTAAAGCAATAAAAAGAGTCATTCCTGGTGTTTCTTCTAAAACATAATCCACAAAAGCCGGTTTAGAACTTTTTGCTCGTGGATTAAACTTAAGTACGGAAATAGTTACTTCTCTACCTTTTGCAATACTCATTATAAATCTCCTACTCTTTCATTTGTCACTCTGTAATTCATAGGTAAATCAAATGGCATTAATGCATCTTGAATTGCATGTCTGTCTTTACCTTGCGCTTCTAGTTTTTCTACAATCTCATCTACTTCATCTTGTCTAACAGCAGATAATTCATTTTCAATAATCATACCCTTAGCCCCATAACCTCTAAATGCAGGTGGTAACTCCATAGTCATAATATCAATTTCTTCATAAGTAAGCGTAGGTTTAGTATCGCTTGCATTTGGCCAAGTAGTAATTGAACGGTTTAACCAGTTTGCATCATCTCTTTTTAAGAAATCTTCTCTGTAATGTGCTCCTCTTGACTCTGTTCGTGCAAGTGCTCCATGCGCTGCACAAAGAGCAAGTTTCAACATTCTAGGAACTCTATATGCTTCTTCAAGCTCAGGATTCCCTATTTTTTCTTTTGAACTTACCGTAATGTGTTTTGTTTTTACTAATAATTCTTCTAATTCAATTACTGCTTCTTGTAATCGTACCCCATCTCTAAAAATTCCTACTTTGTTGTCCATAAGGTTTTGCATAGTATTTTTAATTTTAAAAATATTTTCAGCTCCATCATAAGCTAATATTTCATCTATATAAGTATCTTGTTCATCTAAGAATTTTTGAACCGTAGCAGTTTTAATTTCAACATCATTGCTTAAACAATAATCAGCAAAATAATTACCAACAATCATACCAGCAACAACTGTTTCAGAAACAGAGTTTCCTCCAAGTCTATTAAAACCATGCATATCCCAACAAGCTGATTCTCCACAAGAAAATAAACCTTTCAATGTTTGAGACTCACCTGTTTTTTTAGTTCTAATACCACCCATAGAATAATGTTGCATAGGAAGAACGGGTGCCCAACCTTTTTTACCTTCATCCGCTGGATCAATACCATTAAAGATTTGACAAATTTCTTGTACATCTCTTAAGTTTTTTTCAATATGTGCTCGACCTAAGATGGAAATATCTAACCAGATATGATCTCCATAAGGTGAAGGTACACCTTTTCCATTTCTAATATGCTCAATCATTCTTCTTGAAACAACATCTCTTGATGCCAGTTCTTTTTTCTCAGGTTCATAATCTGGCATAAATCTATGTCCATCTACATCTCTTAGAATTCCACCATCTCCACGACATCCTTCAGTTAATAATATACCTGAAGGAACAATAGGTGTTGGGTGAAATTGAATAGCTTCCATATTTCCTAATGTTGCAATTCCTGTTTCTAAAGCAATAGCTTGACCTGTTCCTTCACAAATTACAGCATTAGTAGTTTGTTTGAAAATTCTTCCATATCCACCAGTAGAGATACATGTTCCTTTAGAAACATATGCTTCTAATTCACCTGTAATTAAATCTCGAACAATTGCTCCATAACATCTTCCATTTTCATGAATTAATGATATAGATTCTTTTCTATCTCTAATATCTACTTCGATTTTTAAAGCTTCATTAGCAACACCAAATAACATAGTATGACCTGTTGCATCCGCTGTATAACACGTTCTCCATTTTTTAGTTCCACCAAAATCTCTTGATGTAATTAATCCATGTCTGTCTGCATCTTCAGTAATAGTAGTTTTTTTAGCATTAATTACTGCTTCTCTATCACCTTCTTTAACTCTGCTCCAAGGAACTCCCCAACCTGCAAGTTCTCTAATTGCTTTTGGTGCAGTGTGTACAAACATTCTTGCAACTTCTTGATCACATCCCCAATCCGAACCTTTTACAGTATCAGAAAAGTGTAAATCTTCATTATCCCCATCTGCCATTTTAGAATTACCTAAAGAAGCTTGCATACCACCTTGAGCAGCGGCACTATGTGAACGTTTAACAGGTACTAATGATAAAACAATTGCATTTAGCCCTTTTTTTTGTGCAGCAACAGCGGCTCTTAACCCAGCAAGTCCTCCACCAATGATAAGTGCATCACAGTAAATTATTTTCATTATGAAAGCCTTTTGTTTGTAGTTGTGTATTCAATAGTTTGTGCACTAGGTACATATCTTTCACCTTTTTTAGGTGCATGTTCATAACCGATTTTCATATAAGCAGCTAAGGTAACAAAACCTAATACTAAGAAGAATACCGTTAATATTTTTTTAATTTTTTTAAGTTTAACTCTTGTTGCCCGTGGGTCAGTTCCATCAAACCATCCCCACTTGATACAGAGTCTGTATAAACCAATAGTACCATGGAATTCAACAGCAAGTAATAAAAGAATATATAAAGGCCACATCCATTCTGACCAGATTCTATCTGCACTCGCATAAGGACCAATTTGATCAGAGTTAGTCATAATAATGTATAAATGAATTGAACCTAAGAAGAACATTGAAAAACCAGTGAAGGCTTGTGTAAACCATAGTTTAGTATCTTCATGATCCATGTGATTCGCATGTGCTTTCATTACTTGATATTGTTTAAAGTTAGCTGGAAGTTTTCTCATTCCTAAAGCAGCATGAGTAATAAATATAACAAAAATTACGATTGCAGTTGCTGATACTAATAATGGACTTCCGCCATCAAATATAAAGCTTGCTTCTAATAATTTTGTAACGTGATACATAAAATCTTTAGATATTAAAATTGACGAGACCAATAACATATGACCCCACATAAATAAACCAAGAATTAATCCTGTCGCACTTTGTAGATAATCAAGTTTAGCAGGAGTTCTACTCTTTCTTCTTTCAACGGTTTCACCTATATAGCCCTCTATTAGGTCACTCATTTGATATCCTTTCTTTGTATGTAAATTGTTTGCAAGCATCATTGTACAGTAAGAGTGCTTTTATATCGGCATTACTAAATGTACAATATTTTTACAGTTCATGTACAGAAGATGTACAGTTTAATATTTAAAGCCCAAACTATGGGGCTTTAAAATGAGAGTAAAAATCACTATTATGTAAATTGTTATGCAAGGACTGTTACCTTACAACACAATATTACTTCAAAAATAATGACTCTACGGCGATTTTAGAAATATCTATAATTGCATCAATGTTTGGTACTGGAATAAAGAAAACAATTGCAGACCCAATTCCACCCCATACAACTAAAGCTGCGATAAAAGCAACAGCATAAGTAGATATACGTTTATCATTAAAACCTTCAATTTCACACGTTAAAGGAGCTGGATAAAAATACATCATAGCTATTAGTCTGAAATAATAATAAATTGAAACAATGGTTGCAATAATTGCTAATACTGTAAGTGCAGTATATCCAGCATTTATTGTTTCAGTAAAAACATAAAATTTACCAATAAATCCAATAGTTGAAGGAATTCCTGCAAGTGAAAATAAGAAAATAGTCATCATTGCTGCTAAAAATGGACGTTCGTGTGCAAGACCTTTAAAATCTGCAAAAGTAACTCTTACTTTGGTTTCCGAAATAATATGAGAGATTAATCCAAAAGCTCCAATTGCTGACAATAAATAAGCAATTAAATAAAACATTGTTGCATATGCAGAAGCAATATTTTGTCCCAAGGATAAAAATGCCATTAACATATATCCAGTGTGCACGATAGAAGAAGCTGCTAGCATTCTTTTGATTATTGTTTGATTTACAGCTAACCATGTTCCAAAAATTAAAGTAACTACGGCTAACACATAAATGATACTGTCCCAATAATCTTGTAAAGGAGCAAAATCACTAATAAATACTCTCATAAATAAAGAGAAAATTGCAATTTTAAATACCGATGCCATATATGCTGTAATAAGCATAGGTGCACCTCTATAAACATCAAGAACCCATGATTGGAAAGGAAAAGATGCAATCTTGAATAGAAAAGTAAATAATAATAAAGTAATACCAATATATACAAGGTCTAAATTATTTCCTTCTGTTGCAATAAATTCACCAATTTGGGTGAAGTTAGTAGTTCCTGTTGCTCCATAAATTAATACCGTACCTAATAAATAAAAAGCACCGATAAAAGAACCAAGTACCAGATATTTAAAAATAGCCTCAACTCTTTTTGAGTCTTCTGTATTAAATCCAACCATAATATAAACAGAAAAGGATGCAATTTCAAGTGCAATATATGCTGTAATTAACTCATTTGCATTGGCTAATATCATCATTCCAAATAAAGCAAATAACAAAATAGCAAAAAATTCACCTTTAAAATATGTTTTAGCTTGGAAATAATGCTCACCAATTAAAATAGTTAATAAGGTCCCCCCAATTAATAATACATGGAAAAAATCTGAAAAACTATCAAAAATCAAAACATCATTAAAGATGTGATTAAAAGGTCTTGACGTATACAAATTTCCAAAAGGAACAAATGAATTTCCTAAAGCAATTATTAAAAACAAACTAGAAACAATTAAAAAATGTTTTGTTTTTAGTGTCTCTGATAATGACATGAACATCAATGTAAGCGCACCAACTAATATTGTAATTGCTGGTATAAATGGTATTAAATCTTCCATTATTTCACTTCTCCTATTTTTAATATATCATCTAAAAAGTAAGTTACTGTTGGTTCAAACTTATCAATAAATAAATCAGGTGCAATTCCCATTAAAAATACCAGCACAATCCATGGTGCAAAACCAAGAATTTCTTTCATTTTTAAATCACTCATTTTTAAGGCTTCGCCCACTCTGTCTTGTAATATTGCTCTCTGGAACATCCATAACATATAAGAAGCCCCAATAACAACAGTGAAACCAGCAATATAACCTAAGGTATGATTAAATTCATAAATTCCAAAAATGATTAATAACTCAGCAACAAAACCATTAGTACCTGGTAATCCAACATTTGCAAATAACATAATAGCAAATACAAAGGTTAAAATAGGAGCTTTTTTAGCAAGTCCACCTAAGTCAGAAATTGTTTTATAACCTGTTTTATAGTGAATTAATCCTACTAATAAAAATAAGGCTCCTGTTGCCATTGCATGTGCAATCATTAAGTATAATGCGCCATTAATACCATAAGAATTTAATGAAAATATTCCTGCTGCAATAAACGAAAGGTGAGAAGCAGATGAATAAGCAAACATTCTTTTCATATCATCTTGTTTCAAAGCTGCGATTCCAAAATAAATCAGACCGAAAAGACCTAAACAAACAAAATACGTTGAGAATTCAACATAAATATCTGGAAACAATGGAATCATAAATCTTACAATTGCATAAACACCTAGTTTTGCCATGATTGAAGATAATAAAAATACTGCTCCCGTAGGCGCATTTTTATAGGTATCCATAATCCACGTATGTAAAGGGAATAAAGGAATCTTTATTCCAAATGCAATAACAAATGCAAAAAAACAATAAAGTCTTTCAGTATGACTTAGTGTGGTAATTTGTGTTAATTTATCGTATTGAAAAGACCATTCTCCAAACTCATTAAAATAACTAACCCCTAAGTACATAATGGCTAAGAACATTAATAATGAACCACCCATAGTATAAACAGTTACTTTAATCGTTGTAAATACTTTATTTCCTGTTCCCATAATACCAATCATTAAGAATACTGGTAATAACATAACTTCCCAGAAAAAATAAAACAATACAATATCTAAAGAAAGTAGGGTTCCAGTAACTCCTGTTTGTACCAATAACATATTGATCCAGTACCCTTTGGTTCTTCCATCCCATAATAATAAATAAGCAGTTGGAATTAAAATAGCAATCATCATTAAAATGGTTAATGAAAATCCATCTACTCCTATATAGTATCTAATACCATACTCTACAATCCAAGGTGTATTGGTTACAAATTGCATTTGGGCTTGTGGTTCAAAACTAATGTATAGTTTTAATACAAGCACTAAAATTGCTAAAGTAGATAAAAAAGCAATATTTCTCACTGCTTGAACGTTTTTTGTTGTTACCATTAAAGCAAAAGCAGTAACAGCGGGAAGAAATATTATAAAAGTTAAAATATCAGCACTCATTTTTACAATCCTAAAGAAATATATAAGTATATAAAGATGCAGCTCATACCAACAAGCATGAAGGCTGCATAAAATCTAACATTGGCAGTTTGTAAGGTACCAACAATTTTACCAAACTCAACAAATTTATTACACGTACCCATAATAAAACCATCAATTATTTTGGTATCAACAACTTTGTCTATAAAAACAGAAAGTTTTTGTATTGGTTTTACAAGTGTTTTGTCATAAAATTCATCTACATAAAATTTATTAGCAATAAGCCCTTCTTCACTTTCTGGTTTAAATACATCAAAGTTAGCATATTTTTTATATGAAACGTAAATACCAGCACTAGCAACTCCAACTGATAAAATCATTAAAATCCACTCAGTTAAATGAGACATATGCAATACTTTTGAATTAAGCTGAAGTAACCAAGTATCAACTAAATGTTCACCCCATAAAACAGTAGGAAGATTTAAAAATCCAGCTCCAAATGCACCAAGGGCTAAAATAGCTAAAGGAATAGTAATTGTTTTAGAAGTATATACATAAGGGTTTCCTACTTTTTTATTAGGAGCCCAAAAGAGTATAAAATATAATCTAAACATATAAAATGCAGTTAAAAATGCAGTAAACATACCAATAATCCAGATTAAGTATTCACCTTCTGCAAAAGCAGCAGCTAAAATCGCATCTTTAGAGAAAAATCCTGAAAAAGGAGGGATTCCAGAAATAGCAATAACCCCAATTAAAAAGGTTCCTGAGATTATTGGAAGATTAACTCTCTCTTGTGCAATTTTAAAAATGTTTTGATGATGATGAACAGCTATAATAATACCACCAGCACCCATAAATAACATTGCTTTAAAGAATGCATGGGTGAAAACATGAAATAAACCAGAAGAATAATATCCAAGTCCCACACCTATAAACATATAACCTAATTGACTCATTGTTGAATACGCAAGAATTTTTTTGATGTCTTGTTGTTTGCATGCAATAATTGCTGCAAAAAGTGCAGATGCAGCACCCACATAAGCAATATAAAGTCCAACACCTTCAACACCTTCATATAAAAAGTGAAATCTTGCAACCATATAAATACCTGCAGTTACCATAGTAGCTGCATGAATTAATGCAGAAATAGGAGTAGGTCCCGCCATTGCGTCTGGAAGCCAAGTAAATAAAGGAATTTGTGCTGATTTACCCATAGCTCCCACAAAAAGAAGAACGCCTGAAAGAACAAGTAATTCAGGACTTACATTTCCTATATTTGCCTCTAAAGAAGAAAAACTCATGTCTCCTTCTCCAACAGCAAAAAATAAAGTAACAACTCCTAATAAAAATCCTAAATCCCCAACTCTGTTTACAATAAAGGCTTTATTAGCAGCGGTAACATTTTCAGCTTTACCATAATAGAATTTAATTAGTAAATAAGAACAAACTCCAACGCCTTCCCATCCTATAAATAACACAATAGGGTTATCAGCTAATACTAAAATTAACATAGATGCTAAGAAAAGGTTGAAATACGCAAAAAACTTTCCAAATCCAGGATCTTTATGCATATAACCAATGGCATAAATATGAATTAAAGAACCAACAAAAGTAACAAACATTGTCATAAAAATAGACAAATTATCTGCTAATAATTTCATTGAAATATGTAAGTTACCAACTTCTAGCCAAGTAAATAAATCTTGAGAGTAAGTATTTCCTGTTTCTTTCATATCTAAAAATAAAATCAATGTAAAAATAAAACCTAAAATTGGACTAAGTGTTCCTATGATTGAAAACAATCTTTGAGGTATTGCTCTTTGTGTAATATGATAAAAGTATAATCCACCATTTAATAAAGCACCTAATAAGGGAGCTAAAATAATCCAAATAATTAAACCTGATTCCATTATTTACTCTCCTTGTCTTTAAGCGCTGTAAACATATCAGTATCTAAAGATTTTTTAGATCTAAAGAGTAGAATAATAACAGATAAGAATATTGCAGCTTCAGCAGCAGCAATTGCTATAACCATAATAGTTATAATTTGTCCATCTAAATTTAGATGGTGTCGTGCAAAGGTAACTAAAAATAAATTGACTCCATTTAACATTAACTCAATTGACATATAAATTACAAAAACATTTCTTCTTGAAACAACACCCATTACACCAATAGTAAATAAAGTCATTGAAACAAAAGCATATGATGTTAAAGATATCATTATTTTGCCCCTCTTGATTTTTTCTTTTTAGCAAGTACTACTGTACCAATTAACGCAACAAGAAGTAAAATAGAAATAAGTTCAAAAGATAAAAGCCAATCTGTATACAAATGCATTCCTACATCTTTAATACCACCAAAACCTTCGCTTACTATTGATAAATCAGAGCCAGGAAGGTTTGAAACAGCTTTAATAATTACTAAATTAAAAGGTATCATTACAATTGCTGCTAATATCATATATTTATGTTTATTTGGTTCTTCTGGCATGTCTTCTTCATTAATGTTTAAAAACATTAATAAGAATATCACTAGAGTCATAATTGCACCTGCGTAAACTATCAGCTGTACCATAAATAGAAACGTTGCGCTTAACAATGCAAACAAACCTGCAATACTTAATACACAAATTAATAATCCAAGGGCACTGTACATTGGGTTATGGTTTAATAACATTGCAAGAGCTCCTCCAATTGCGAAAAAACTCAAGGCTAAAAATACAATATCAATCATTAGGGAAATCCTTTCCTCTTTCATTGTTCATTAAATAATCTTTGTCAACTAAAAAGTCTGAACGTTTACTTGCAACAAAAGAAAATATTCCTGTATCCATTCTAATGGCATCACAAGGACATGCTTCAACACAGTATCCACAATACACACATTCTAATAAATCAATAGAAAAAGCAGTAGGTCTTTTTTCTGCTTTGTCATCAAATCTTTCTTCTGCTTCTATGAAAATACAATCAGCAGGACAAGCAGTTGCACACATAAAACATGCAACACATTTTTCACTGCCGTCATCCCATTTTGTTAAACGATGAACTCCCCTATAGTTATCTGTAATATCATCAGGTTGTACTTCAGGATAAGACATAGAAATTAGTTTACTTGTGTCTTTTAAGTTTTTAGAGAAATGTTTAAATGTTGTTTTCATTCCCCCAAAAATTGCAGGTAGAAACATTTTATCTTTAAGACTACTACCATGTCTTTTTACTACTTTAATTCCCATTTTATTGTCCTACCACTATTACAGTTGCTGTTATGATAATATTTAATAATGCTAAGGGCAATAATATTTTCCATCCTAACATTTGTAATTGATCATATCTAATTCTTAATAGAGTCCATCTAACCCACATAAACACTAAAACCATTGCAAAAAACTTTGTTAAAAATGTCATAACTTGAATGATTGTAACTGCAATACTTGTTCCATTTTCACTTAAACCAGTGAAAAATAAATATGCCAATAATACAAAAATCCCAAAAGCCATTCCTAAAAATATTTTTACTAAAATACCTGTTTCTCTAAATCTAATATCATTTTCATCTGGCCACACATTGTTCTTTTTAATCCAAGCTGTAAACATTATAAGTGTAAGTGGAACTACAACCATAAGAACCAGTAAAATAATAGAGATATGCTCTTTTAATGCTGCTGTATTTAAATAGGGAACTTGATAGCCACCAAAAAATATTGTAACAATAATAGCAGCTCCACCACTCATAGCAGCAAACTCAGAAACTTGAAATAATCCAAAACGCATAGCTGAATATTCTGTATGGTACCCAGCAACTATTTCAGACTCACCCTCAGCTAAATCAAAAGGAGCTCTGTTTGTTTCTGCAAATACAGTAACAATAAAGATAATACATGCAAGAGGTTGCATAAATATACCCCAAGAAGGAATAAATCCAAATAATAAATCTCCTTGAGCTACAACCATATCATTTAAATGAATAGAACCATAAGTAAGTAGCATTGAAATAAGTGCAAGTCCCATAGAAGCTTCATATGAAATTACTTGAGCGGATGCTCTAATTGAACCTAAGAGTCCAAATTTACTTTGTGAAGAATATCCACCTAAAATAATTCCATACACACTTAAACCAGCAAATGCGATAAACCACATTACACCTATATCCATAGGCATGGCTTGCATTTGATGAGAAATACCATCGATTACTATATTATCTGCAAAAGGAATAACCCCAAATGTTAAAAAATAACAAATAAACACAATTCCAGGAGCAAGAGTAAATAAGAATTTATATTTAATATAAGAAGGAGTAAAGTCCTCTTTAAATACAAGTTTTAACATATCAGCAATACTTTGAATAACACCACCTAATCTGAAACCACCAACGTGACATCTATTAGGTCCCAATCTGTCCTGTACAAATGCAGCTACTCTTCTTTCCCACCATACAAAAACAGGAGTAAGCCCAACAGCTAAAACTACAGCTAATAGTATATTTACAATAATGACAATTATTGATGCCGTACTCATATATTTCCTTTTTCTAACATAGATTGAATATTTTCTATTAAAGTAGAAGCATTCATTAAATATTTATCTTTGTTCATTCCAGATATAACTTTTTGTTTGATTCCATCTTTATTAATATAGGTTCCATTTTTTTCATAAAATGACGCCATTGGAATAACAACACTTGAATGCTCAACCGTAGTACAGATATTTGAAAAACATGAAATTATCTTTTTTTGGTCAAGTTCTTTTAAATTTTCATCAAAATAGTTGTTTTCTAATACAACAACCAGTTTTGAGCTTTTTAAATACGCTTTAAAATCTTCTTGTGATTGAGATATTCCTAATTCATCAAATGCAGCTCTGTTTGCAGATTTATCATTGTCTTTTAAATAATCATCTCCAAAACTCTCATCTAAATATGTAGGTGAATATCCAGAAATATTTGCGCCTATGCTTTTAGCAAAAGCTTGTGTATTACTTAATTCTTCTAAACTTAAATTTGGACCTACTAAAATTAATGAGTTCTTATTGTTAGATAATTCTTTATACAAAATAGCTAAAGCAGTATTTTCTTCTACTTCTTTTTTATTAATTAAAGCAAGTTCAACTCTGTTGTCTTGATTTTTTTTGTAAGATAATCTACCCTCATCACACATAAAATAACCATTAACTGCATTATTATGTCTTGGTCTGAATCTAAAAATAATATCGTCTTTGTATTTTTCTTTTCTGTGATCTACATCAATATTACAGCCTTTAGAACAGCCATTACAAATAGCTTTAAACGATTCTAAAAACCATACTCTTTGTTGAAATCTAAAATCTTTTGACGTTAAAGCTCCAACTGGACATAAATCTACTACATTCATAGCATATGGATTGTGTAATTTCATTCCTGGAAAAGTTGCGATTACAGAATGATCTGCCCTTGCTACTACGCCTAATTCATTCGTTCCTGTTACATCTGAACAAAATCGTACACATCTAGTACAAAGGACACATCTTTCTTGGTCTAACATAACATTAGCACCTAAGTCTTCTCTTTTTCTAGCATGATTCTTTTTATTTAAGTCCATTCTTGAGCTGTAAAATCCTGATTCCATATAAAAATCTTGTAATTTACATTCACCTGCTTGATCACAGGTTGGACAGTCAATAGGGTGATTTAATAACTGAAGTTCAAGTATGTCTTTTCTTACTTGCATAATGTTTTCACTTACAGTTGACACTTCCATATCTGCTGTTACAAAGGTGTCACAGGAAATCTGAGGTCGTTTCTGACCTTTGATTTCCACCATACACATTCGGCAATTTCCATCTTTACCAAGGGATTTGTGATAACAAAAATGAGGAATATGAATATTTTCATCTAATAATTTATCAATTAGTAAACTACCAACTTCTGCTTCCATTTCCTTATCATTAATTATTATTTTTACCATTTCACTCATATCAGTTATCTTCCTTGTATTCTTTTTTATTTACCAGTATATAATTGTCTAGGACGTGCTATTTTCGTTGTTGGGTCTTGTTTTAATTCTGACCACTGAGTAATCCAACCAACTGTTCTTCCAATTACAAAAATAGGAGTAAACATTTCAGGTGGAATTCTAAGTGCTGTTAAAATAACACCAGAATAAAAATCAATATTTGGGTATAAGCCACGTTTGATAAAATAATCATCTTTTAAAGCAGCTTCTTCAACGGCTGCTGCAATATCTAATAATTTAGAGTCAAGTTTTAATTCTTCTCTTAATTTATCTTGTAAACCTTTTAAACTTTCAGCTCTTGGATCTCTGTTTTTGTAAACTCGGTGACCAAATCCCATTAATCTAAACGGATCATTTCGATCTTTTGCTTTTGCAATATATGTATCTACATTTTTAACATCACCAATTAATCTTAATTGATCCATTACTTTTTCATTTGCTCCACCATGTGCAGCTCCCCATAAGGCAGCAATACCAGAAGCAATTGCAACATAAGGATGGGCTTCTGTAGAAGCTACATTTCTTACAGTTGTTGTAGAAGCATTTTGTTCATGATCTGCATGTAAAGTAAAAATTGCATCTAAAGCATCTACTTCTACTTGTTTGATTTCATCTGTTAAACCATTTCCAAGATTTTTCATTTTTCCACCTGGATAGGCTCTCATCATGTATAAAAAGTTTTCAGTAAAATATCTGTCAACATCAGGATAAATTGGAGGTACTCCAATAGAATTTCTGTATGCCATAGCAGCAATTGTTGGCATTTTTGCAACAATTCGTCTTCTCATTTCTCTGAATTCTTCTTCCCCTTGTGGGTTTAAATGCTCTTTATAAAAAGTAGCAAGTGCCATAGTAGCAGCACCAAGAGTAGCCATAGGGTGCGCATGATCAGGAAAAGCATCAAATATTCTTACAAGTCCTTCATGTAAAAAAGACCGGTGTCTGATTTCTAAATCAAAGTTTTTTGATTCATCTTCATTTGGAAGTTTTCCTGTCATTAATAAATAACAAACGTCTAAATAAGATTTTTTTCCAGCAAGATCAGCAATAATATGACCTCTGTATCTTAGTTCAGATTTCTCTCCATCAATAAAAGTAATCTTAGATTCACAAGCTGCTGTTGATGTGTAACCTGGATCATACGTAAACATTCCTGAATCTTTGTAGAATGTTCTAATATCAACTACAGAAGGTCCTCTTGTACCATGTAATATACTGTATTCGTAACTTTTTCCATCTCTATTATCTGTTAATGTAAACGTATCTTTAGCCATTTATTCTCCTATTAATTTGTTTTAAATTCTTCTAAAAATTCACTTCTAAATTTAATAACAATACTTTTAATGATATCTTTAACTGCAGGTGCAAAAACACAAATAGTTTTACCATTCATCGTATCACATACTTCTAAAAGTGTATCTAGATCTTGTTCTTTCCCATTTCCTTGTAAAATTTCAGCCAAAATTTTATCAATCCAAGATGTACCCTCTCTACAAGGTGTACATTGTCCACACGATTCGTGGTGATAAAATTCAATTAAATTTTTTGCTACATCAACCATGTTTTGAGAATCATCTATTACAATCATTCCTCCCGTACCCAATGTAGATCCAATATCCCACATTGATTCATAGTCTAATACAGCATTATTAACTTCATCAGCTGTCAAAATGGGACAGGATGATCCTCCAGGAATTAAAGCTTTTAACTTTTTCCCTTCTCTCATTCCTCCACCTATATCATTGATGAAATCTATCATTTTATTACCAAATGCCAGTTCATATACACCTGGATTTTTAACTGCGCCACTCATTGCGAATAACATAGTACCGGGAGATTTTGGTGTTCCATGAGCTGTATATGCTTCATAACCATTTTTTACAATAAAAGGAACGGTTGCAATGGTTTCTACATTATTAACAGTTGCGGGATTATCAAAATACCACTCACACTCTTTTTGTTTTGGTTTTAATCTGGGATGTCCTCTTTTTCCTTCAAGAGATTCTATTAGTGCAGATTTTTCTCCACAAATATAAGCTCCTGCTCCTCTTTGAACAGTAATATCAAGTTTAAAATCATGTCCCATAATTTTTTCACCAATAATGCCAGCTTCATAGGCTTCATCGATGGCTTTATTTAATCTATTAATAAACCATTCATACTCACCTCTTATATAAATATAAGCAGCATGAGCATTAATTGCATAACAAGAATAAATAATTCCTTCAATTAATAAATGTGGATCGTATTGAAAGATTTGTCTGTCTTTAAAGGTACCTGGTTCACTTTCATCCCCATTTACAATTAAGTAAGCAGGTCTTGGATCATCTTTTGGCATCATTTGCCACTTAGGTCCACAAGCAGCTCCTCCGCCACCTTTTCCTCTAAGACCTGATTTTACAACTTCAGTAGTTACTTCATCTGGGCTCATTTTAAATAAGCTATCAATTGCATCATAAGTGCCACATTCAAGTGCTACTTTTAAAGTATGTGAATCTGCTATATCGAAGTTTTTACTTACTACTTTAACTAACATTATTTACACTCCTTTAAAAGTTTTTCTAAAGATTCAACACTTTGATTCTCGTGGTAAGCTCCGTTTAAAGAAAACATCGGAGCTCCACCACATGCACCAAGACATTCAACTTCGCTTAAATGAAACTTTCCATCTTCGCTTGTTTGTCCTGGCTCTATTCCTATAGTGTCTTTAATGAATTTTTTTAAATCTCTTGATCCCATCATCATACAAGATAATGTTTTACATAATTCTATATGATACGTTCCAATAGGTTTTAAATTAAACATAGTGTAAAAAGATACAAAACTGTGTACTTCAATGGGTGCTTTTTTAAGTTTATTTGCTATGAAAATCATAGCTTCTGGACTTACCCAACCTAATTGATCTTGTACCAACCAAACAGCAGGTAACATCATAGAATCAGAATTTGGATATTTCTTAAGCTCAATTTGGAACTTTTCTTCATTTTCTTTTGTATAAGTAAAAGTATTCATTATCTATCAAACTCCCCTGCAATAAAATTCATTGAAGCCATCGTAATAACAGCATCTGCTAACATCCCTTTTTCAGCAATTCTAGGGAAAGCTGCAAGTGCATAAAAACATGGTGGTCTACATTTAACTTTATAAGGTGTTCCACTTCCATCAGAGGTAATGTGAAAACCAAGCTCACCATTTCCAGCTTCTGTTGCAGAATAATACTCACCTTGAGGTACTTTAATTCCTTCAAAAGTTACTTTAAATTGATTCATTAAACCTTCAATATTTGTATATACATCTTTTTTAGCAGGTAAAACAATACCTTGATGATCCACATTAATGGGTCCGCTTGGCATAATTTTCATAGCTTGTCTGATAATTCTTACACTTTGAAGCATTTCTTCAAAACGACACATCATTCTGTCATACACATCTCCATGAGAACCAACAACTACATCAAAATCAAAATTTTCGTAACCATAATATGGTTTGTCTTTTCTTAAATCAAAAGCAACTCCAGCAGCTCTTAAGTTTGGACCTGTAATTCCTGCATTTATTGCAAAATCAGCTTTGATTACTCCAGCATCTTGTGTTCTGTCTAAAAATATTTTATTGTGAGCAATTAACGATAAAGCTTTATCAATTGCTTTTTCAGTATTTACCAAAATAGCTTCTAGGTCTTCTTCAAAACCTTGGTATAAATCGTGTTCTAAACCACCAATTCTTGTATATGAATTAGTAAGTCTAGCCCCTGTTAATTTGGCAAATAAATCGTAAGTTAAATCTCTTGGTTCGAATAAGTACCAAAAGTTTGTTAATCCACCTAAATCTACCATATTAGCCGCATTACAAACAAGGTGATCAATAATTCGTGATAATTCACCAGTAACTACTCTAATCATTTTTGCTCTTGGAGTAATTTCAATTTGTAACATATCTTCAACTGCTTTTGAGTATCCAATATTATTCAAAATCGCACTACAATAATTTAATCTGTCGGTATAAGGTATAATTTGATTATAAGTATGATTTTCACACGCTTTTTCAAAACCTCTGTGTAAATAACCAATTTCAGTAACACAAGCTACAATACTTTCACCTTCCATTGCAACAAAGTTTCTAATCGTTCCATGTGTTGCTGGATGTGAAGGCCCTACATTTAGAAGCATGATTTCTTCCATGTCTTCATCTGTAATACCGTAAGATTTTAATAAAGGAGTCATTTCATCCATTAAATCGTGGGTTTCCGTACAGATTTGACCTTTTGTAATTGGATAATCTTTTCTTAGAGGATGGCCTACAAATTGATGATGATTAAGAACTCTTTTTAGGTTTTTATGGCCTTTGAATTTAATTCCATATTGATCGTAAACTTCTCTTTCTGCCCAATCTGCTGCATAATATAAATCAGTTATAGAATCAACAATTAAATTATGATCATCAACATAAGATTTTACTACCACTTCTTTTTTAAAGGTTCTGTCTCTTAATATATATACTAATGCAAAACGTGAAGGTGTAACTTCTGGGAATTTTAAATAATCAATTGCAGTGATGTCTAATAATAAATTAAAATCTTCTTTGTTTTTTAAATTTTCAATAGTAGATTTTATTTTATCACTGGTAACTAGAATTTCTCTGTTATGCATCCAAAATTCCTTTATGAGTACTAACTCTTTCAACAATTCCAGAATCGTTTTTACAGCGCTCTTGAATTCTCATAATAGCATCTAATACTGCTTCTGGTCTTGGAGGACAACCGGATACATATTCATCAACAGGAATTATTTCATCAATGCCTTGTAGTGTTGTATAGTTATCATAAAATCCACCAGAACAGGCACATGCTCCCATAGAAATAACCCATTTAGGCTCACACATTTGATCGTATATTTTTTTAAGAATAGGTGCTTGTTTATAAGATATAGTTCCTGCAACAATCATTAAATCTGCTTGTCTTGGCGAGAACCGTACAACTTCAGCCCCAAATCTAGATAAATCATATCTTGATGCCGCAAGTGACATAAACTCAATACCACAACATGCCGTTCCAAATACCATTGGCCATAATGAATATGACCTCGCCCAGTTTACTGCTTGATCTAATCTCGTTGTAACAACGGTGTCACCAAGTGCTGCTTCTGCTCCTAATCCCATGATAGTGCCTTTTTCTTATAGATATAAATTAATCCTGCATACAATAGACCCATAAACATAAACATCTCAAATAAACCAAGGTATCCAAGTTCTTTTATATTTACAGCCCAAGGAAACATAAAAATAATTTCTACATCAAATAATACGAATAAAATTGCTACAAGGTAAAATTTGATTGAGAATCGTAAGTTAGTTCCGCCAACAGGGTTTGTCACACCTGATTCATATACTGTGTTTTTAGCAAGATCTTCTTTGTTTTGAGGCCCTAGTTTTCTAGTTGAAAAAAATACTCCAACTAAAATAATACCAATTAAAACAAAGACAATAGATGCTAATACTAATTCATTTGACATATGCATTATCCATTAATAAATTTATTTATCCAAGTGTACTATAAGTTTATGCAATTTTTCTTTTATGGATAATAGAATTGTTAACTATGTGAGTTATTGTGAATTTTTGTAATATTTACTATCCCAAGGGATAGTAAATTAGTGTAGATTCGTAACAATCTTTTCTAGGGCAATTTTTAGTTGTGCTTGTGGAAGTGCAATATTTATTCTAAAATAACCTTTTGCTTCTTTAGCAAATGTAGTACCGTCATTAAGGGCTACTTTGGCATCTCCAAGTAGTCTGTGTTTTATTTGAGAATGAGTATTATTTAGTTTATTAAAGTTTAGCCAAAGCAAATAAGTAGCTTCTGGTTTAACAAATTCTATTTTAGAATTGTTACTTTTTAGAAAATCATAAGTAAAGTCGATATTGGATTGTAAATAAGATTTTAATTCTTCTAACCAAATATGACCTTTTGTATATGCAGCTTCATGAGCTACAAATCCAAATAAATTAATAGCATTTACTTCTCTTTTTATTACTACTTCATCAAAGGTTTTTTTCATTTCTTTATTATGACAAATTGCATAACCACAATTCAAGCCTGCAATATTAAATGTTTTTCCAGCAGAGTTAAGCGTTAGTGTAATATCTGCAATTTCAGAAGATATTGAAGCCAATGAAGTGAACTTTTCATAAACCAAATCCGCATGAATTTCATCAGAAATAATTTTAATATTGTGTTTAATACAGATTTTAGCCAAAGCAGATAATTCTTCTTTATTCCAAACTCTTCCTACTGGATTGTGAGGGGAACATAGAACTAAGATTTTTGTTTTAGATGTAATTTTACTTTCAAGGTCTTTTAAATCCATAGTGTAATAACCATCAGTTTCTTTTAGTTGATTAGCAACTAATACTCTATTATTTGATTTAATATGATTAAAAAAAGGATAATACGCAGGTGTTTGAACAATTACTTCATCCCCTTCATTTGAGAAAGCTTCAATTGCAGCACTATAAGCAGGAACTACACCGTTTACAAAAGTAAGGTATTCTTCTTTTATAGTGTAATTATGTCTGTCTTTCATCCATTTTACAACGGCATCTATAAGCGTTTTGGTAGGTCTTGTATAACCAAATATTCCATGCTGTATTTTTTCATTCATGGCTTGGGTTATAAAATCAGGTGTTCTTAAATCCATATCAGCAACCCATAAAGGCTGTAAATCCTTATAATCACCAAAATAAGCACTCATTACATCATGTTTTAAACAAGAGGTATCTTTTCTATTTATTTCTTCATCAAAATTATACATATTTTCTTTCTTCCTATGGAGAGATTTACTTGAAAGAATTATAGCAAATAAAATAAAAAATAAGATAGAATACAAGATAATTTATTAAAGAGGCTACGAATGAAAGAAGCAATTGCGCTGTTAAAAGAACATGATTTATTACGAATTATTGACGATGAACTTGATATTTACTTAGAAATTCCTCATATAGCATATATTGAAGTGAAAAAAGAAGATTCAAGAGCACTCTTATTTACGAACGTAATAGATAGAAAAAACAATAAAAAATTTAATGAACCAGTACTTATGAATGTATTTTGCAATGAAAAAGCAGTTCAATTATTTATAGGGGATGGGGATAAAATAGGTGCAGAAATCGAGTCTTTATTGAAGATGAAACCTCCTAAGACTTTAGGCGATAAATTTGCTTTATTTGGAAAACTGTTTTCATTAAAAAATACAATTCCTAAAATTTCTAAAGCAAAAGCAGCTTGTCAAGAAGAAATATATTTAGGAAAAGATGCTAAATTAAGTGATTTACCAGTACTTACTACTTGGGAACAAGATGGGGGTCCTTTTATTACTATGGGGCAGGTATATACAACTTCTTTAAATGGTGAAATGAAGAACCTAGGAATGTATAGACTTCAAGTATATGATGATCATACGCTAGGAATGCATTGGCAAATACATAAAGATTCTAATCATTTTTTCCATGAATATAAAGAAGCTGGCAAAAAAATGCCTGTATCAATTGGAATTGGAGGTGATCCTATGTATATTTGGTGTGGGCAAGCGCCTTTACCCATTGGTGTATTTGAATTAATGCTTTATGGTTTTATTAAAAATAAAAATGCAAAACTGGTAAAAAGTGTTACGAATGATATTGCAATTCCTGTTGATAATGATTATGTTATTGAAGGTTTTGTAGATCCTTCAAAAATGAGAATCGAAGGGCCTTTTGGGGATCATACAGGATATTACACGCTAGAAGAAGAATATCCTTTTATGGAAGTTACTGCCATTACCAAAAAGAAAGATGCAGTGTTTTTGGCAACAGTTGTTGGAAAACCACCTTTAGAAGATAAGTATATGGGGCATGCGACAGAGAGAATATTTTTACCCCTCTTAAAAACGACTTGTCCTGATTTAATAGATTATTATATGCCAGAAAATGGTGTTTTTCATAATCTAATTATCGCAAAAATAAAAACACTTTATCCTGGACATGCTCAACAAATGATGCATGCTTTTTGGGGAGTTGGGCAAATGTCTTTTGTTAAACATGCCATCTTTGTTAATCAAGATGCACCAGAACTAACTTCGCATGAAGATTTAACACGATATATACTAAACAGAATAGATATAGAAGAAATATTAATAACAAGAGGTGTGGTTGATGCACTAGATCATTCAAGTCCAAGATTTGCACTTGGGGGTAAACTTGGACTTGATTGTACAGGTGCTGAAGTTAAAGAATTAGGTATTAAAATCCTAAGTGATGATGAACTTTTAAAGAAACTGCAAAATATAAGTTCACAAATTAAAGACTTAAAACAATATTTCACGGACACTAAAAATCCACTGACGATTATAACAGTTGATAAACAACGTTCACAAAAAGAATTATTCGAAGAAATAAAAGAAATATCGGCTCATGTAAAAATACTAATTATTGTAGATGAAAAAAATCAAAATGATTTAAACAATGAATATATGTTGCTTTGGAGAGTGGTTAATAATATTGATTCAAACAGAGATATTTTCTTTCATGAAAATACTATTTGTATTGATGCTACTAATAAAAACAGTATGGATAATTTTAAAAGAAGATGGCCAGACGATGTTGATTGTAGGCAAGAGGTATTGGATTCTTTGCAAAAACGTGGAATTATAAATATTAATGATGAATTTAAGAAAAAATGGCACTTGTAAGAGGTTTCTCTTACAAGTTTTATTCCTTAATTAAAATAAGATTTTCTTTGTTTATATCTAAATAGAGTTCCGATTCTTTAGTATAACCATTTAACTTTTCTACATTAACAATTATTACGTAATTATTGTATTTTGTAAACTCTAAAGAAAGTTCATAATAATCCCCACAATAAGAAATATCAAGTAATCGTAATTTATGCTCATTTTTTTTATTTGTAAGAAAGGTTTTATTAACTCTTATAATAAGATCATCATCATTTTTATTCTTTAAATTAAAATCTTTTAAAATTTCTTTGGGTAATTCATTAATATCCCCTAAAAAGTTAGCAACATATTTATTAACTGGATTAGAAAATAATTCTTTGGGTGTTCCAAACTGAACAATAGTTTTATCTTGAATAATACCAATTTTATCTGAGATACTTAAGGCTTCTTTTTTATCATGGGTTACTAAAATAGCAGAAAAGCCAAATTCTTTGATAATGTTTTTTAACCAAATTTTTGTTTTATTACGTAAAATTGAATCAAGATTTGAAAAAGGTTCATCAAGTAAAAGAACTTTTGGTTTATAAGCAATTACGCGTGCAATTGAAACTCTTTGTTGCTGCCCACCTGATAATTCATGTATTTGTTTATATTTATGCTCGCTTAAATCAAAAAGTTCTAAGAGCTTATCTACTTCTATTTCTTTTTCTTTTTTACTTATGCCTTTTAATGCAAAAGCTATGTTTTCAAGTACATTCAAATGAGGAAAGAGAGCGTAATCTTGAAAGATATAACCAATATCTTGTGTTGCACATGAATTTTGGTTTTTCTTTAAATAGCAGGTATGTAAATAAATATCGCCCTTATACTTGTCTTCAAGTGAGGAAATTGAACGTAATATTGTACTCTTCCCAGAGCCACTAGCCCCAAGTATAGTAACTATTTCTCCATCTTTTACGTCAAAAGATACATTTTTTAGAATTTGGGTATCACCAAATGCTATAGAGAAGTCTTTAAGGCTGATTCCAACCATCTTAATCCTTTATCATTTTTTTAGCCAATAACAAGACAGAAACGATTCCTAAAGCAACAATAAACATAGCAGGTACGGAAGATTCATATAATTGTGCTTGGCCTACAAGTTCATGCGAATACACTGCTAAGGTATCAAAGTTAAAAGGACGTAAAATCATTGTTAGTGGTAATTCTTTTATTATTTCAATAAATACAACTATAAAAGAAGCAAGCGCAGAATTTTTTATCAGTGGAAAAATAACGCTTCGTAATTTTCCTGTTTCACTGATGCTCATTGTTTTACATGCATCATCATAGGATTGTGGAATTTTTGAAAATCCGGATTCGTAGTTATTAATTGATATTGCTAAAAATCTAACACAATAAGCAAAAATTATAGCAAGGATACTTCCTGAAATAAATATATTAAATATGTTATCTACATGTGAAAAGAAACTTAATACTCCTACTGCAACAACAGCTCCAGGAATTGAATATCCTAATTTTACAATTTGTGTTAAGTTATCGCTGATTTTATTTTTATGTAAACGTACATTATAAACAAAAATGAAACCAAGCATCGTAATTAAAAGTGAGCCCCCAATACCTAAACTCAGGGTTTGCAATAAAATACGAATAAAATCTTCATCAATTACATCTTCATAAGATAAAATAAACCAGTGCGACATTTGAGCCAAAGGAAGAATGAAACCTAAAAATACAGGAATAAAACAAATAATAAAAGCCAATACGTTTGCTTTTCCTTTTAAAGGAGTTTTACAAATGGGTGCAAAATCTTTACCTGAGGATCTGTATCTGATATTGCGTCTTTGAAAACGTTCCAAAAAGATTAAAGTAAAAACGAATAACATTAACATTGATGCTAATTTTGAAGCATCTTCGACAGAACCCATTCCGTACCAAGTTCTAAATATTCCTGTTACAAAAGTAGGAACGCCATAATAATCAACTACACCAAAATCGGCAACTGCTTCCATAACAGCTAAAATAGTCCCAGCAACAATAGCGGGCCTTGAAATTGGAATAATAACTTTTATAAAAGTATCAAAAGGACTTAATCCCATTGTTTTTGAAGCATCAATAATAGAAGCAGATTCTGCAATTAAATAAGTTTTCGAAATTAAATAAACATAAGGATATAAAACCAAAGACATTACAATTATTGCGCCTTGTATTGACATAATATCCATATAATAGATTTGTGTAATATTTTCTTTTCCTAATAAATCAAGAATAAACATTGTAACTGAGCCTGTAATATCAAACATTCCTGCATAAACATAAGAAATAATATAAGTAGGAATAGCAAAAGGTAAAATTAGTGCGTAATGATAGAATTTTGAGAAAGTAAAGCTATACATTGTAGTTATATAAGCAGTAGTAAAACCTATAATGGATGTCAAAAATGCGACACCAAACATAATATACAATGAGTTAAAAACATACTCACTCAAAACTGTATCTTTTAAATGTTGCCAGTTTTGGGTATTAGGGCTTGCGATATTTACTAAAATTAGTAAGGCAGGTAAAGCAATAAGTAGGGTTAATAAACCACTACTTATTGTTAGTTTTTTAAAATATTTCAATTATTAAAATCCGTTAAATTTATTTCCATCCAGCTTGATCGAATATTTTAACTGCTTTTGCATTGTTTTCACCTAAAGAATTAATAGAAATATTATCTTCTTTAAATGTTCCCCAAGATGTTACTAAAGGAGATGATTCAATACCTGCAAGTACAGGATATTCATAATTTCCTTGAGCAAATAATTTTTGAGCATCAGAAGAAGCTAAGAATTCAATAAACTTAATTGCATTTGCTTTATTAGGTGCATATTTAGCAACTCCAGCTCCTGATACATTAATATGTGTTCCACCCTTTGCAAATTTAGGGAAAAAGATTTTCATTTTTGCAACTGCAACTCGTTGAGATTTGTCTTTGTTATTAACCATTTTACCGATGTAATACGTATTTGCTATTGCAACTTTTCCTATTCCATTAGCAACTGCTTTAACTTGTGCTCTGTCATTACCTTTAGGAGTTCTTGCCATATTTGCAACTACACCCTTAGCCCATGATAAAGCATATGCTTCTCCATGATGTTCAATCATAGCAGCTAATAAAGATTGGTTATAAATGTTATTAGATGATCTTACAACAATTTGACCTTTGAATTTAGGATTAGCTAAATCTTCATAAGTAGATAATTCTTTTTCAGTACCAGAACCAATTTTATAAACAGCTACTCTAGATCTTTTAGTTAAAGCAAACCATTTACCATCTACATCTCTGTAATTAGCAGGAATGTTTTTTGTTAAATAATCAGATTCTACAGCTTGTAATAAATCTTGTGTTTTTGCTTGAAATAATCTTCCTGCATCAACTGTGATTAAAATATCTGCTGGTGAATTTTCACCTTCAGAAGCGATTCTTTTAATTAATGCTGAAGCTTTTGCTTTAACAACATTTACTTTAATTCCTGTTTTTTCTTCAAACATTTTGAAAAGTGTTTTATCTGTGTCGTAGTGTCTGTGAGAATATACATTTACCTCGTTAGCTGCAAATACTGAGCTAGCTAATACTAATGAACTTAATACAAGTTTCTTGAACATGAATTTCCTTTTTTTTGTTATGTACTGAAATCATAAAGAAATATTCCTTTAAATAATCTTAATAGTAGTAATGGTTATCAATATGTTTTAGAATTGTTACTTCTGTACATCAATAAGATTAAATGAAAAAATTCTTATTTAACTTTATCTTGATATAATGCCAATAATTAATTTAATAAACTTTTTTTACCTAAAGATGAAGGAAAATACTAATGATTCTGATGATTGATAATTATGATTCATTTACTTATAACATAGTTCAATATTGTAAAGAACTTGGGGCTGATTTAAAAATTATACGTAACGATGAATTAAACATAAAAGAAATCGTAGCTTTAAACCCAGAAAAAATAATAATATCTCCAGGACCTTCCACTCCTGATGACGCTGGTATTTGTTTAGAAGTCATTGAATATTTTAGCGATAAATTACCAATTTTTGGTATTTGTTTAGGACACCAAAGTATTGCCCAAGTATTTGGTGCAAAAGTAGTACGTGCAAAAAATATGATGCATGGAAAAACGTCTAAAATTAAAGTATTAAAAGAGACGGCCATTTTTAAAGGACTACCCGAAACATTTTTACAAACAAGATATCATTCTTTAAGTGTTCAAAATGTGGATCTTCCTAGTATAATTATTCCCACATCTGTTTCAACGGATGATGAGGAAATGATGAGTTTAGAAATCAAAGACAAACAAATTTATGGGGTGCAATTTCATCCCGAATCAATTATGAGTGAATATGGTTATGAAATGATTGATAACTTTTTAAAGCTGTAGAAAAAGATGCAAACAAATATAAGTGACAAAAATTATAAATACCTATTTTATATATTGTTTTGTTTTAGTATATTTGCTTTGTTATATGTATCAAGTACTTTAAGCATATCTTATAAAGAAGCACTAAATGTTCTTGATAATAAATCCTTATTAACATTTATTACTTTTCCTTTATTACACTATTTTCCTGCTAATGACATTGCTTTAAGAATTCCATTTATTATTTTCTATGCAATGAGTACTTGTTTAATGTATGCATTAACAAAAGATTATTTTAAATATGAGAGTGATCGTTTTATTAATATTATGCTTTTTATGATGTTACCAGGAATGGTATCTGCTGCAATATTGGTTAATACTGCAATAATTGTATTATTTTTCACCCTTTTATATTTGTATTATTACAAAGTATATGAGAAACACAATTATTATATATTATTTTTTTGTTTATTAATAGATAACTCTTTTGCAATATTATACTTGGCTTTATTCTTTTATGCTTTTGAAAAAAAGTACAATCAACTTTTTTATATCTCTTTGATTTTATTTGGTGCATCAATGAGTATATATGGGTTTAATACAGGTGGAAAGCCAAGTGGGCATTTATTAGATACTTTTGCAATTTATGCCTCCGTTTTTTCACCTCTAATGTTTATTTATTTCTTTTATTCGCAATATCGTATTGCAGTAAAAGGCTATAGATCAATTTATTGGTATATTTCATTTGTTGCTTTAGTCTTTTCTTTATTATTTGCTTTTAGGCAAAAAGTATATATAGAAGACTTTGCTCCTTTTGTTATAATTGCAATGCCTTTAATGGTGAAACTATTTTTTCATACCTTTAGAGTAAGGCTTCCCTCTTTTAGACGTTTTCATTATTTTATGGCAATGTTTGTTTTTTTTATTTTACTCTTAAACTACACCGTCATTTTTTACAACAAACCTATTTACTTGTTTTTAGAAAAAAGTAAAAGACACTTTGTTTATAAATACAGTTTTGCAAAAGAACTTTCTATACATTTAAAAGAGAATAATATTAATGGTGTTTATTCCGATGATAAAGAAATTATGAAACGCTTGAATTTTTATAACATTGATTCGGGTGAGAAATATTACCTGAGCACGAATGAAGTATATAAAAATGAATACAAATTTAAATTTGAGTTTAAATATAAAAACAAAGAGATAGTAACGTATTATATTAAATGAAAAAATGTTTTACTCTTTTAGAGTTACTTTTCGTTTTATCTATCATGAGTGGTTTTTTGCTTTTTGCAAAAATTAATTATGTAAAAAATGACTTACAAACAGTATCAAATAACTTAATCTTGCATCTAAAAAACTTGCGTTATCAAGCATTAATGGATAATAAATATTCTTCTGAAGACAAGTGGTATAAAAAACGTTGGACACTCAAATTTTTAAATTGTAATAAGAGTATTGGCGGAATGTATTATATTATGTACAGTGATTTAAATATGAAAGGTCACGCCAATCAAAGTGAGAGTCTAAAAGATGCGCTTAATTCAAAATACTTATATGCTACTTCACAATGTAAAGAACATAAAAACAGATCTAAACATGTACTCTTAAGCAAAAACTACAGCATTAAAGAAATTAAACTCTCTTGTAATAAAACGAAAAGCTTGGGACAAATTTCTTTTTCTTCTTCTGGTGAAATTTATGCCTCTTTATCAAACCTAAATGATAGTAATAAAATAAAAAAAGATTGTTATTTAGAAATCATTCATAAAAACAATGATTCTGTTAAAATCGTAATTCGAAACAGAACGGGATATGTTTCTTTATATTCTAAGTAAACAAGCTAGTGTTTTTTGATTTATATTATACATGTATTATTAATAACACTATAAAGACCATAGAAAAGGCGTAAAAAAAGCAAAAATAAAAAGATTTCAACATTTAAGCTACATTTATGTTTTACCCCTTGACAAAGTTCGTAAAACCTCCTATAATTCCCGTCCAAATCAAGTGTGACACTTTAAAGTGACAGACAAGAGACGGATGATCTTTAACAACTTAA
>Ga0105355_10000473_pt1 | contig 36018 bp, 28 predicted proteins | sample GOMGulsemesocosm_2_FD_83508 | JGI IMG/M metagenome (GOLD analysis project Ga0105355, IMG submission 83508) | Methane-oxidizing microbial communities from mesocosms in the Gulf of Mexico - GOM9C Gulf of Mexico | ecosystem: Environmental > Aquatic > Marine > Cold seeps | place: Gulf of Mexico...
AAAGGACTAAAAACGGCGATGAAACATACAAAAGCAGTGATTGCTGCTTCAGCAATATTACTTGTTTCAGCAGTGTCTTTGGTGCCACAAATAGGTACCGAATTTGTTCCAGAATTAGAAGAAGGTACCATTAACCTAAGAGCGACTTTAGCACCATCATCAAGTTTGGAAACTGCATTGTCAGTTGCGCCTATTCTTGAAAAGATGTTAATGGAATTTCCTGAAGTAGAATACACCTTAAGCCGAATTGGTCGTGCTGAAATAGGCGGTGATCCTGAACCGGTAAATAACATTGAAATTTACATAGGTTTAAAATCTGTTTCAGAATGGACGAGTGCTAAAAATCGCATTGAATTACAAGCGTTAATGGAAGAAAAATTGGAACAATTCCCTGGATTATTACTTAATTTTTCACAACCCATTGCGACGCGTGTTGATGAGTTACTTTCCGGGGTGAAGGCGCAACTTGCCATCAAGTTATTTGGCCCAGAATTAACCATGTTGGCTAAAAAAGGTCAAGAAATTGAAGCAGCGATCAAACAAGTCGATGGCGCCAGAGATGTAGCCTTAGAGCAAATTGCAGGTGAAGCGCAACTTGTTATTAAACCCAAGAGGCAACAACTTTCTCGTTTTGGTTTATCCGTTGGTGATGTTATGAAAGTCGTTAAAAATGGCATTGGTGGAGTAAGTGCAGGGCAAATAATCAATGGTAATGAACGCTACGATATTTATGTGCGTATCGAAAAAAAATATCGCGATAATCAAGAAGCTATTGCTGACCTTAGAATGCAATCACCTACGGGGGCATGGGTGCGTTTAGGTGATATTGCTACGGTTAGTTTTGAATCAGGACCGCCGCAAGTGCGCCGTGATGACGTACAACGACGTGTCGTTATTCAAGCGAATGTACAAGGCCGAGATATGGGCAGTGTTGTTAGCGATATTCGTGAAACTATTGATAGCAATGTTGATTTACCCACGGGTTACTCTGTGGTGATTGGCGGGCAATTTGAAAATCAACAACGAGCGCAGCAACGACTGTCCGTGGTAGTACCTATTTCTTTAGCGTTAATTGCCTTGTTACTTTATTTTGCTTTTGGCTCTGTTGGTCAAGCGATGCTTATTTTAGTTAACGTGCCCTTGGCTGTTATTGGCGGCATTTTCTCGCTGTATATTTCGGGTCAGTATCTTTCAGTGCCAAGCTCTGTCGGTTTTATCACCTTATTTGGTGTCGCCGTACTTAATGGGGTGGTAATGGTAGAAAGTATTAATCAACTGATAAAAGATGGTCTTGATACTTCAAAAGCTGTATTTGACGGCGCAATATCGCGCCTACGTCCGGTATTAATGACGGCAATCACTTCTGCATTGGGCTTAATTCCGATGCTAATGTCTAATGGTGTTGGCGCTGAAATTCAACGTCCGCTTGCTAGTGTTATTGTTGGAGGCTTGGTAACCGCTACTTTATTAACTTTATTTGTTTTACCGGTTTTATATCGCTGGTTTTCCAAGGAAAAAATCAAGCAACTTCGCGAATAATTAACTACATATCCTTAAAGTAAGATTAAGCAAACTAGCTAAGCTGTTGATAATAAATTAACGCTTAGCTAGTTATTCTCATGCGGCGCACAGGTTCAAGCTATAGCTTCAGCCTGAGAGAATAATGATAAAAAGGTGTCTTTCTACATTGCTCACTAATCCTTCGAATTCTTATCACTATACTTCTTATAAATATGTTAGAAAATGTAACCGACAATTCAAGGTTATAGACGCTATTTATTCCATCTCCATTGTCTCTTTATAACAAGATCGAAAGCTTTTGTTTAGGTTGTAACAGGCTGTCATTCGATAATTTATTCCATTGCATAATATCTTTAACTTTGACTTTGTACTTCCGACTTATGTCCCATAAGTTATCGCCACTTTTTATGGTATAAATTAATTTTTTTTGCGTTCTATTCGCTAGTTGCCATGGATGAGAGGTATTTTTAGTTAATGGTAACATTAGCATTTTACCAATACGGATTGCATCTGAATTAAGGTGATTTACTTTTTTTATGACAGCAACCGTGGTTGCGTACTTCACGGCTATTTCACTCAAGTTATCGCCTGATTTTACCTGATACCTGCGCCACTGTAGCCAATCTTTTTTGTTTGTTGTAGCAAGTTTATCATTGAGATAATCGACATTATCTATTGGGATCAATAACTGATAATGGTTGCCTGGAGCTGTTGTCCAATGATTTAAAGCAGGGTTAAGTTGTAGTAGTTTATTAGGCTTAGTGTTACTCCATTGTGCAGCTAATGCCAGATCAAGCTGACTATCTAATTTCACAAGAGCAACCGCTGGACTGTTTTTTATTGGTGTAAATTTATAATTTAATTTGCTGGCGTGTTTTAAAATATCGGCTATTGCCAATAGTTTAGGCACAAAATCATTAGTTTCAGCGGGTAAACGAAGTGACCAAAAATCAGTTGCTAAATTAGCTTTTCTATTTCTTGTTATTGCTCTACCAACACGACCTTCGCCAGAATTAAACGCGGCAATGGCATTAAGCCAATCTTGGTTAAATGTTTTATGAAAAAACTGAAAATAATCAAGTGCTGCTCGCGTAGATTCAACGATATCTCTCCTGCCGTCATACCACCAATTATTTTCCAATTTAAAGCGCTTGGCCGAAACTGGCATAAATTGCCATAAACCAGTCGCACTTTTATTTGATACGCCATAAGGTAAATAGGCGCTTTCTACTATGGGTAATAACGCCAGTTCAACCGGCATATTCCGTTTTTCAATTTCTTCCACAATATAATATAAAAAAGGCTCTGCCCGCTTTGCAATAGTCACCATAAAGTTAGGGTGACTCAAATAGTATTTACGCCATTTGGCAACTGCTGGGTTATTAGGGACTTTGATTGTCAGCTGGCTACGAATGCGTTGCCATACATCGTCATGTTCATGGGGTTGCTTTGCAATTGTTATACTGTTTGATTTTTGTTTTAACTCTTTTTTTACTTTGGGCTGATTTTTTTTTATGGTTTGATCAATGTCTTGTTTTTGAATCGTCTTATTAGGTGTTTGTTGGCAAGCGCTTAAGCATAGTAATACGGTTAGACAGGCAATTAATTTCATTATTTTTTTATTCTATTATATATGTCCATTACGGATATTATCCATGAAAGTTAGTGGTTATATAATAAATAACTCAGATTGGTAAAAGTAATGCAGGCATTATGCGACTCCTGTCGCACATCATCAAGCTAAAAGACAAATATTCATACTTAATACTTATTGTTAAAGCTATTTCTTTAATATTTTTGATGGAGTGATTGTGAAAGTGGTCAAATTCACATACTTGCAAGTACGTGAATTGTTAAGAAAACCATACAAACCTTTTTTGCCAATGTAAATTTGAGCAAGGTTAATATGGTTTTCTTAGTGTAAAAACCTAAAGAGTAGGATTTCTAGCTACCAATCTACATGGTAACAAACTCTTCGGCTGACGTAGGATGGATTGCCACCGTATTATCAAAGTCTGCTTTAGTTGCGCCCATTTTCATTGCAACAGCATAACCTTGCAATAATTCATCACTTCCAAAGCCGATGCTATGAATACCGACGATTTTTTCTTCTTTACCGACACATACTAATTTCATTCGGGTTGGATCACGATAATCTTCAGTAATCGCCTGATAAAGAGCGGTAAATTGAGAGCTATAAACCTTAACTTGTTCCTCGCCATATTCGGCAATGGCATCTTTTTCACTTAAGCCGACGGTGCCTATGACTGGGTGGCTAAATACTGCGGTAGCAATATTGGTATAATCTAAATGTTCATAGGGTTTATTATTAAATAAGCGTTCACATAGTCGTCTTCCTGCCGCAACGGCGACAGGTGTTAGCTGTGCTCTACCGGTGTTATCACCTACCGCATAAATGTTAGCAACATTGGTATTTTGATATTTGTCAGTTGGAATAAAGCCCCTTTCATCAACTTCCACACCTGCGGCAGCAAGATTGATTTTATCATTGGCCGGTTCACGCCCTATTGCCCACACTAGTGTTTCAACAGGACCAATCGACTTACCATTTTCAAGGTGTACTGATAATAAACCATCATCATGTTTTTCAATGCGAGTAGGAATACTATGGGTATGTAATGTAGGACCATGTTTGGCCATTTGTTCAACCAAGGTATCACTTAACATATCATCAAAACCACGTAGCGGTTTTTCTTTACGAACTAATAAATGTGATTGAGTGCCTAAAGCATGAAATACACCCGCTAACTCAACCGCAATATAACCGGCGCCGATCACGGCAACACTTTTGGGTTGTTGTGCTAAAGCAAAAAATCCGTTTGAGTCGATACCGTGTTCAGCACCTTCGATTTGAGGAATAGATGGACGACCACCGGTTGCAATAGTTATATGATCAGCGGTATATAAAGCACCATTGACTTCCAAGGTGTTTTTATTCACAAAAGTTGCAAAACCATTGATAACTGTCACGTCATTATTATCAAAACCACGTTGGTATGAAGCATGTATACGCTCTATATAAGCCTCGCGATTTTTCACTAAGGTTGCCCAATCAAATGATTGTAATGGTGCCTTAAAACCAAAATCTGCGGCATAGTGAAGCGCATCCGCTATTTGACCGGCATACCACATTGCTTTTTTAGGTACGCAGCCAACATTGACACAAGTTCCTCCCATAGGGCCAACTTCAATGATTGCTGCCTTTTTTCCTAAACGAGCTGCACGATTTGCAGAGGCTATACCACCGCTTCCTCCACCAATGGCGATATAGTCAAAATGTTGAGTCATATTTGGTTCCTTAGGTGTAAATAATATTCTTATTAAAGAGATGTGGGAGCATAGGCTAATAATCAAGCATTACATGTTTATATTGTACTTCTAAACAACAATCTTGTACGTTGGCGCATAAAACATGTGTAGATAACTTAAAACGCTAATAATCCAGCACTGTCAACTTCTAACATCTTAGATATTTCACTTTCAGCAATGGGTTTGCTATATAAATACCCTTGAATAAAGTGACATTTATGCTCCGCTAGGTAATCTAATTGCGCTTTAGTTTCTACCCCTTCAGCGATGCAACGGATATTTAAACTTTTAGCTAATACGATTGTGGCTTTAATAATAGCTTCACTAGCACTATCGGTACCAATACCTGAAATAAATGTACGGTCAATTTTTATCACATCGAGTGGAATCTTTTTTAAGTAAGACATTGAAGTATAACCTGTACCATAATCATCTAACGCTAAAGTTACGCCAAGTTTGGATAATGCGCGTAGGGTTTTTAACGACTTTTCCGGTTCAGTACATAAAACATTCTCAGTGATTTCCAATTCAAGCGCATCAGCAGGTAGCTCGTTGTCGTTTAATAGTTGTGTAATATATGAAACAAAATTATCTTTGGAAAAATGTTGTGCAGACAGATTTACGGATAAAAATAGAGTTGGACGCAATTCACGCCATTTTTTCAAGTCAGCAAAACCACGCTCTAGTGCCATTTCAGTCATCGGGATGATTAATCCCAGTTCTTCGGCAATGGAAATAAAAGACAAAGGATGTTCAAGACCACTTTTTGTTTGCCGGCGCATTAATAACTCAACTCCCTTCGTTTTGCCAATGCTAGAGTCAACGATCGGTTGGTAGTGATTTATGAATTCATCATTTTGATGAGCTAATTGTAAGTTGTTTTCTGTCTTGATACGTACACTGGCTTCATAATTCATACGAGGAGTAAAAAATTGAAAAGTATTTCGTCCTAGTTGTTTCGCATGATACATAGCAACATCGGCATTTCGCAGTAGTTCATCAGAATCATTGGCATCATCAGGGTAGAGTGAAATGCCAATACTGGCGCCAACACTCATAGTATTTTCATTTAATATTACCGGTTGCTCTACGGCATGAATAATTTTTTGAGCAATATTCCCTAGTTGTGAGTTTCCCTTAAATGTTTCAAGCAAAACAACAAATTCATCACCACCAATTCGAGCTACAGTATCATCTACACGTAATGTTTTGGTTAAGCGATTGGTAATTTCTTTTAGCAACATATCGCCATAATCATGGCCCAAAGTATCGTTAATATGTTTGAATCGATCTAAATCAATAAAAAATAAGGCAATAGACTGCTTTTTACGGGTTGAAAAAGCCATGGCATGTTTAATACGTTCAAGTAACAACGAGCGATTAGGTAAATTGGTTAAGAAGTCGTAGTTGGCAAGATATCGTAATTCTTGTTCAGCCATTTTTTGTGCTGATATATCTGTGAAAATACAAATATAATGCAAACTATTATTGGCTTTATTTCTACTCACGTTAATTTTGATAATTACATGATATTCTTGACCATCATCAGCTTTGATGAGTTCTTCACCACGCCAATAACCATTGTCTTTTAACGTAGATAATATTTCTTTATAGTATCGTTTACGATCACGATCTAAACCGAATAAGTTTGACGAAAATTTAAATTCTTCCTCTGGCCAGCCAAAAACATCTCGCAGAGATTTATTGGCGATAACACGCGTAAAATTTTCGCTGATAATTAGCACCCAATCTTTAGTTTGTTTAAAGGCGTCTCCATAATATAAAGCTCGCTCTTCTGTAGCTCTTGATGCTGTAATATTGGTATATGAACCGGTAATACGAGTGGGGTTACCTTCTTTTGATAAGGCGACAATTTTCCCTAAGTCTTTGTACCAAAGCCATTGTCCAGCAGCACTTTTGAGTCGGTAAGTACAAGAAAAATTTTTGTTCATATCTTTGGCTAGAATAAAGTTTTGCCATTTGGCGAGAAAACCTTCTTTATCGTCTGGATGTATAAGTTCAACATGTTGAGTAAAATGATATGAAGAAGCCAAGTCGGCATAACCTAGCTCGCTTGCACCTCGTTTAGCAAAGGTTAAGTTTTTATCGGCTTGCCAATCCCAAACCTCACTGTTGCTCCCGGTTAAAGCAAGCTGTAAACGATTTTCTCTATATTTCACTTCTTCATGACTACGTAATAATTTTTTACGCTGTATGCTACGACGATGTAACCAAAAACCCAGGCCTGACAATATAACAATGGTATATATTAAATAGGCATCTGGAGAAGCCCAAGGAGCATAACTAACCTTAATATGAAGTTGTGTTGGTTGAGAAAATTCACCTGTCATTGGTGATTTTGCTCTTACTATTAATTTATGACTGCCGGAAGGTAAACTAGGAAAAGTAATATGATTTTCATAGGTGAGCGGATAATTAATAGTTTTAGTACCAGATAATGTATATTCAAATTGGATATTGTCACTTTCTGCATATGAAAAAGTAGAAAAGTCAATACGAATACCAAAATCATCATATTGTAGATTGATATTTTCTACTGATTTCAATAAAGGATAAGCCAATTCTCTTGAAAGTATTTTTATATTGGTGATCTTTACTGGAGTATTTTTTTTACTATGAGCATTTTTTAATTTAAGAGGGTTGAAAATACTGATCCCCCCCATGGAACCGTAAACTAACTCCCCATTAGCCAAGGCTGTGTATGATAAACCATTGAATTCAGAGGCAACTAGACCATGGTTTTTAGTGAACTTTCTGAGATGGTGACTTTCTTTGTTAAGCACATAAATACCACTGTGTGTCGAAAACCAGACATCCCCATTATTATCAAGTTGTAAACCATATAAGTCACTATCAATCTCAGAATTACCTTGATGAAAGAAAAATTTAGCATTAAAGGAAGGCAATTCTAATCCTAACAATCCTTTAGTAGTGTAACTTAGCCATAAAATATTATCGTCTATTACCCAGTTATCAATATAAGCGTATTCCGTGGCTTGAACACCCTTATGGTGATATAAACGTTTTACTTCTCTGGTTATATTATCAAAACCCCATAGAGCATTGTTAGTTGAGAAGAGAAATAAAGAGCTATCAGGCAAAAAACCTAATAAATTATAAATTTTATCTGCGGGGACCTGCTGTGTTATTTCGGGTAAATAATCAATATGATCTGTAGTCAGTGATATCTTGTAGATGCCTTCTGAACTTACTGTCCATAAATTATCCGATTTGTCTAATTTTATACTCACTTGTTCGGACTTTAGAATTGTTGCCACATCATGCTTAAATGGCGATGTGACGATTTTTTTAGATTTGGTGTCAAAGACACGAACGCCTTTTGGGGTCGTTAAAATAAGCCGCCCTTGGCTATCTTCTATAATTTCATAAATATGGCTGCTAGTATAATGAGCTTTTGCATCTAGATTAACGATGTATTGCTCTACTGTATGCGCTTCATTATCAACCAAATTAAGGCCGTTAGAGGTGCCGACCCAAAATAAATCTGAGTTTTTGTTATGAGGTGACATTCCCCAAATCTCATTTGAACTTAAACTGGCTACATTATTTTGTTGATAACGAAAATTTGTGATTAACTCTCTTTGAGGTTGCCATTGATAAAGCCCTGTAGAGTTTGTACCTAACCAAAACATGCCAGAACTATCTTTAAATAATGACGAAATAATATTGTCTGAAATATCATCAAAGACATCACTGTAAGAGAATAAATAGTTAAAGTCATGATTTGTGGTATTTATTACAAACAAACCATCATGACTACCTATGTACAGTTTTTCTTTATCAGCTAAAAATTTCCAACTAGAGATACCTTCAATGAGTAATTGATATAAAGGCAGTTCTTTTCCATCAATAATATATTGATGCATACCTTTGACATCAAGACTAAATATTCCGTCGTTGCTGCCAATGAAAAGTTCATCATCGTCACTAATATAAATGGTGAAGGCTTTATTGGCTTCCTTGAAGTGATATGAATTGCTGTTTGCACTGGAATGAGAAATATCTGGCAGTTTTCGAGTCATTTTTGTTTTTATGTTATAAGCAAATACTCCGCCTCTGGTCGCCAAATAAAGAATATTGTTATGAGTAGCGATTTCAAAAACATTATCTCTATTGCTTAATTCTGTAGACAAGTCTAAAACTTGCTCTATTACGCCTGAGCTGGGTTGATAAAAGAGTAACGTTTTAGAGGTTGCTATCCAATAGCCACTATTTTCATCTTCTTTAACGTCAATAATGTAATAATCTTTATTGGTAGGTGCATGAGATAAGATATGTTGATAATGACCATTACTGGGGTTATAGGTATATAAACCTTTACTATAAAGGTTTATCCACATTAACCCTTTGCTATCTTGCATAAAGTCCAAGACACTAAAATTTTGAAAGTCCCCATCGGGGCCGTTGAGTTGCTTGAAGGTATAACCGTCATAGATATTGATACCATTTTGGGTACCTAACCACATAAAACCACGGTTGTCTTGCAATATAGTGTTTACGGTTCCTTGCGACAATCCATCCTTAACCGTTATACGATCTAAATGAATATTATTGGTTATTGCGTGCACGGGATGTACGGTGACGCAATTTAACAGCAATGTTAAAAACAATAAAAAATATACTTTAAAAGTCACAAAACTAACGTTCAAAAGGCACCATATTTCAATAAAAGAACTACATGTTATGAGTCAAAATCCAACTTACATACGCTCTAGTAATTTTAGTACAATTTTAGTACATCTTTTAAAGCATCTGCCTATTTTAACCACTAACCACTCAATGCAACAAGTAGTTTACACTTAGTTAATATTTGATCATGAGGTTTTGGTTAAAGGGAAGTTGCTAGGTTTTGAACGAGAAGTTTACAAAGGAAAGATATTAATCCCCGTATCAACCTTGAATTTTCATCTATTTGATCTTACATCTAAGGTATCATTTATTAACATTCACTACTTATGACTAACCCACTATTAGTACAAGCAAGTTTGCCACATTTCTCTGAGATTAAACCCGAACATGTCAAGCCCGCTGTAGTACAAGCTATCGCTAAATGCAAAGAGACTATTGCCGATGTACTTGCCAGTAATCAGATTTTTACATGGGGGAATTTAGTAATACCTATTGATGAGGTTGACGATACTTTAGGAAAACTATGGTCACCCGTGTCACATATGAACTCTGTAGTGAATAATGATGAGTTACGTGATGCGTATGAATCATGTCTGCCTTTACTCTCAGAATACGGTACATTTGTTGGTCAACATCAAAGTCTATATGAAGCTTATCAACAACTCGCAGATAGTAATGAATATCACATTCTAAACGTTGCTCAAAAGAAAGTTATTGATAATGCTCTACGTGATTTTACATTATCTGGTATTGCCTTAAGTGGCGATGATAAAAAGCGTTACGGTGAAATTGCCACGCGTTTATCTGAATTAAGCTCAAAATTTAGTAATAATGTCATGGATGCAACACAAGCCTTTACTGTTAATATTAGCAATGAAAGTGAATTGTCAGGTTTACCTGAAAGTGCCCAAGAAGCGGCAAAAATACTTGCGAAAGAAAAAGAACTGTCAGGTTGGTTGTTTACTTTAGATTACCCTAGTTATTTACCTGTGATGATGTATTGTGATAACCGCGCCCTTCGTGAACAAATGTACAGTGCTTTTTGTACCCGAGCGTCAGAGCAGGGACCAAATGCAGGAGAGTTTGATAACAGCGAAACTATGGCTGAGATCTTGAAACTACGTCATGAATTAGCCTCCTTACTTGATTTTGATAATTATTCTGAAAAATCTATTGCTACCAAAATGGCTGGCAATACTGAGGAAGTATTATCCTTTTTAGAAAACCTAGCGATTAAATCAAAAACACAAGGTCAAAAAGAGTTTGCAGAGTTAACCGCATTTGCTCAAACATTATCAGCAGATAATAACGAATTACAAGCTTGGGATTTACCTTATTATGCTGAAAAATTAAAGCAAGAACGCTATTCAATATCAGATGAAGCATTGCGTCCTTACTTCCCTGAAGACAAGATTGTAAAAGGACTCTTTGAAGTCGTTCGTCGTTTATTTGGTTTAACTATTACCCTACGCGAAGGAGTAGATACTTGGCATAAAGATGTTAAGTTCTATGATGTATTTGATGCTGATAATAATCAGCGTGGTAGTTTTTATCTTGATTTGTATGCTCGCGAGAATAAGCGTGGTGGCGCATGGATGGATGATTGTAAGGGACGTAGAGAGCTTGCCAATGGTGAAGTACAACTGCCAGTTGCTTACTTGACCTGTAACTTTAATCAGCCAATAGGCGATAAACCGGCATTGTTTACTCATAATGAAGTCGTGACATTATTTCATGAGTTTGGTCATGGTATTCACCATATGTTGACACAAATTAATGCAAGTAGTGTTGCCGGTATAAATGGTGTACCGTGGGATGCTGTTGAATTACCTAGTCAGTTTTTGGAAAACTGGTGTTGGCAACCTGAAGCACTGGCTTTTATGTCAGGTCATTTCGAAACCGGTGAGCCATTGCCTAAAGAAATGCTCGACAAAATGTTAGCGGCGAAAAACTTTCAGTCGGCGATGCAAATGTTACGTCAAATTGAATTCAGCATTTTTGACTTTCAAATGCACCTAAATTATGAAGAAAAAGCGTCTTCAGAAAAACAAGAAAATTATATTCAACAAATTTTAAACAAAGTGCGTCAGCAATATTCAGTAACGACAGCTCCTGAGTTTAACCGTTTTCAACATGGCTTTAGTCATATCTTTGGTGGTGGGTACGCTGCCGGATATTACAGTTATAAGTGGGCAGAAGTTCTATCCGCGGATGCTTTCTCTCGTTTTGAAGATGAAGGTATTTTTAATGAAGAAGTTGGTAGAGACTTTCTCACTAATATTCTCGAAAAAGGTGGTTCGCAAGAACCGAGCGAGTTATTTAGTGCCTTTAGAGGACGAACACCTGAAATTGATGCTTTGTTAAGGCATTCTGGTATCGCCGTTTAATAGCGTTAATTTAAGCGTTAATAAAGACAATGTGACTTTGTTAACGCTTTCCCTTTTCTATGAATATATATCTGTGTTACTTAAAAAATACCTTACCACCAATAATTTTAAAAGCAGGGGTACCTTTAATTAAGGTATCCCTAGCAAAAACATTATCACACTGAGGGCAAGTACAGGCAATATTAGTATAGTCTTGACTAATACGTTCTTTAAAGCACTTCACTAAGGCTCCCTTCCCCCCTTTGCGATATTTAAATAGTGGCGCTTTGCACTTACTACAAAAAATATCGACAGTTTTAGTAGGGCCTTTTTTATTGGGTTTTGCCATTAACTACTTTTTTTACGAAATACTTTTTCTATCTTTAACTCTTGTAAAGTTCGTGCGATATCTTCGGCAGCTGTCTTAGGATTGATGTCATCATCAATTTTTAAGATTTTTCCTTCTTTTGAAATATAGAAGGTGACACGACTGGCGATGCGGACAAGGTTTAATACATCATATGCTTTGGCTGTTGCTTTTGTCGGATCACTAAGCATAGGGAAATCAGCTTTCGTTTTTTTTGCGAAATCTTTGTTGTCTTCCAATGGGTCGACACTCGCCATAAAATAACTGACATGATAGTCACGAAGAAGCTGTCCCTTTTCAACCAAAGACTTGCATTCGATGGTACAGCCACGAGTATTGGCCATAGGATACCAAGCTAAAACAATGGTTTGTTTGTCTTTGTAGTTGCTGAGTTGATAAAAATCACCATTGGTGGCTTGTAACCTAAAGTCAGGAGCGATATCGCCTACTGACAAATCAGTCGCTTGTAGGGTAAAACAGGTGAAAATTGATAATAAGGTAAGTAATATGTTCGTTTTATTAGGCATTTGAATATTTCTCTTTGTTAGCTAACCAGCGGTTAATAAGCGCTTTGGCGTTATTTGGATGTTTTTTCCAAAGCAAATAAGCGGTTTGTTGTATTTCTGGGATCAGTGCGGCGTCGCGTACTAAATCAGCAATTTTTAACTCAGCCAAACCTGTTTGTCGAGTGCCGAGTAATTCTCCAGGTCCTCGAATTTCCAAGTCTTTTTCGGCGATAACAAAACCATCATTACTGTCTCGAAGAACACCAAGGCGTTTGGTCGCTGTTTTAGTTAATGGGGTTTTATACATTAGCACACAATGCGAAGCGATAGAGCCTCGTCCAACTCGTCCTCGAAGTTGGTGTAATTGTGCCAAACCGAGTCTTTCAGGGTTCTCTATTACCATTAAACTGGCATTTGGTACATCAACGCCTACTTCAATTACGGTAGTAGCAACTAATAAATCCAGTTCGGCTGATTTAAAGGAATTCATAATCGTTTGTTTTTCGTCTGCTTTCATTCTACCGTGTACTAAGCCAATTTTTAATTCAGGTAATTGTTCTTGCAAATACAAAGCGGTATCTTCAGCTGCTTGGCATTGTAATACTTCAGACTCTTCAATGAGTGTACAAACCCAGTAGGTTTGTCGGTTATCATTTTTGGCACCTTGCTGGATCCTCTCAATAACTTGGTCACGACGTGTATCAGGTAAAGCTACTGTCGTAATTGGGGTCCGGCCGGGTGGAAGTTCGTCAATTATTGAGGTATCAAGGTCGGCGTATGCTGTCATTGCCAATGTTCTAGGGATCGGTGTTGCCGTCATGATCAATTGGTGTGGATATTTATTATCAAAAACCCCTTTTTCACGTAAAGATAAACGTTGATGTACACCAAATTTATGTTGTTCATCAATAATGATTAAGGTGAGTTTATTAAAAATAACTTGTTCTTGAAATAAAGCATGTGTGCCAATGACTAATTGCATATTGCCATTGGCAATATGTTCAAGAGCTACTCTTCTTGCTTTAGCTTTCGTTTTTCCGACTAACCAACCGACAGTTATTTCAAGTGGCTCAAACCATTTCTGAAAGTTTATAGCATGTTGTTCGGCGAGTATTTCTGTAGGTGCCATTAAAGCGACTTGATAGCCCTGTCCAATAGCCGTTAATGCAGCTAATCCAGCAACTAATGTTTTTCCTGAGCCAACATCACCTTGAACCAAGCGCATCATAGGTGTTTGTTTGGCGAGATCTTGGCGAACCTCGTTAACCACACGTGCTTGTGCATTTGTTGGTGAAAAAGGTAAAGAGTCTAAAAATTTTTCATTAAGCTCAGTATCGACAGTTAACGCCAAAGCGTCTAATTTCTCAACTGATTGTCTTAATTTAAGCATACTGAGGTTATGAGCGGTCAATTCTTCCTTTATTAAACGTAATTGCGCCGGATGTTTACCTTCTTCAATTTGAGTGGTTGAAGTTTCTGGTGGTGGTCGATGGATAATGGTTAATGCTTGTTCGAGGGAATAAGGCTCATTGATAAACTCAGTGGGTAATAACTCTTCTACCTGGCCACGTTTAAGTCTGAGTAAAGCCTGCTCAGTTAAATTTCGCAGGGAAATTTGCCTCAAGCCATCGGTTGTTGGGTAAACAGGCGTTAATGTTTCTTCAACAGGAGTTAAGGCTTGATCATTATCAAGAGGTTTATATTCTGGATGAACAATTTCAAAACCACGTGCACCGCGATTAATTTCGCCATAACAACGGATATTATTGCCAATGGCCAAGCTATTTTTTTGACTTGCAGAAAAGTGAAAGAAACGCAGGTTGATTGAACCCGTGCCATCATGAAGGGTAACCACCAACATCCGACGTTTACCCTGAATGATTTGGCTGTTGGTGACTTCACCAATGATGTTGGTATATATGCCAGGTAATAAATCGCGAATTGTGGTGATTCGTGTTCGGTCTTCATAACGCAGAGGCAAATGAAACAATAAATCTTGTAAGGTATTTAAGCCCAATTTCTCAAGCTTAGCCGCCATACCCGGGCCAACCCCTTTAAGTACGGTAACATGTGTTTGAGCAAGTTTACTTAATCCTGAACGGGACTGAGACATCTACTGTTCATCCATAAACTTGTTAAGTTAATCGTCGATGTTTTGCCAAGCATCTTGAGTCATTTGCATTTTGTGCCACCAATCTTGGGAAGCCACAATTTGTCCATCCTCATCAATTTGAGGATAAGGTAAACCTTTGCGTTGACAAGCTTTAGCGAAAATTGGATGACCACCCTCAAATAACACACGCTGACGACGTTCTTCAGATAAACGGGGTTTATTGTACATACCAGCTAATTGGCGTTGGCGTTGTGCTTCATATAAAACTACCGAGCAAGCCACTGAAACATTCAGCGATTGCACCATGCCAACCATAGGAATAATAATGTCTTGATCAGCGAGTTCAAGAGCGACTTCAGACGCGCCAAATTTCTCTTGTCCTAAAATAATCGCTGTAGGTTTGGTGTAGTCAATTTCTCGAAAATCAACGGCGCTATCAGACAAATTAGTCACCAATATTTGCATGCCTTGCTTTTTAAGCTCGTTTATAGCATCAGCAGTATTGGTATAACTATGTACATCAATCCAATTTTGACTACCTGCAGCACTACCACCGGATACACGCATACGTTCATTTTTCCATATGGCATGGACATCACTCACGCCAATGGCATCTGCTGTGCGAACAACTGCTGCTAAGTTATGTGTTTTGTGAACACCTTCCATACATACGGTGAGATCAGGCTGGCGTTGGTCAAGCATATCTTTAATACGCTGATGTCTTTCTGGAGTCATATTTTCAATCTTTGTGATTTTTTATTGCGGCTAATTGATCTCATTAAATAGATTATCGCTTTTTGTGATAGTAAATTTAACAAAAGAGATTAGCTCGAGCTTAGTTTGTACTTGGTAATTCCATGATGCCATCAATTTCAATTTCAACATCTTTAGGTAATCTTGAAACTTGTACCGCAGCTCGTGCTGGATAAGGTTCACTAAAATAACGACTCATTGTCTCATTTACTGTGGCAAAGTTAGCTAAGTCGGTCATAAATATATTTACTTTGACCATATCATTGATACTACCACCAGCAGCTTCACAAACACTGACCAAGTTTTTAAACACTTGTTCTGCTTGTTCGGCAAAACCGCCATCAACGACAGTCATTGTTTCGGCAATTAAAGGTATCTGCCCAGAAAGATAAACTGTATTTTTAATTTTCACGGCTTGGCTATAAGTACCAATTGCACTTGGCGCTTTGTCTGTTGTAATAATTGTTTTCATGAATATAGCTACTCTTAAATAGTTGAATTATTTATTACGAATGACGCGCTGTACGTCAACCATAACTTTGATTTTACGTATAATATCAGCAAGGTGAATACGATCTCTACAAGTTATTTCCATATCAATAACGTACAAGCCGGAATCCTTTTCCCCTGAATTCAAGGAATGTACATTAGAGCCTCGTCGAGCGATAACATTGGTTAATGCGGCGAGAGCGCCTTGATGATTAATGATTTCAATACGTAGCTTGGCAATAAAGTCGCGATCAATGTCATTATCCCATTTCACTGGGAATAAGCTACCTTGTTCGTGTCCTTTGATATTGCGACAACCTTGTTGATGTACCATTAAGCCTTTACCTGGACTTAAATACGCAAGGATACTGTCGCCAGGAATTGGACGGCAACATTTACCATAATTTACCAACATACCTTCAGTGCCTTTAATTGGCATTTTTGTTTTAGTGCCTTGGCTTTGCTTGTCAGAATCTTCAATAAATTCATTGGTTAATCGTCGTGCTATTCCAATACTTAATGCATTACCTAGCCCGATGCTGATCAGTAATTCATCAAGACTTTTATTACCACTTTCTTGTACTACTTGTTCAATCTTTGCTTGTTCGATATCTTCAAGTTTGGTATTACCGAGCGCATGACTTAATAAACGAAGGCCAAGTGATTGTGATTCTGTTTTTTCTTGAGATCTTAAATAAGTTCTGATTTGTAGTCGGGCTTTTGCTGTTACCACAAAATTTAACCATGTCGCATTAGGGCGAGCAGCTGCTGAGGTAACCACTTCAATCGTTTGCCCCGAGTCTATTGGTTGACTTAGTGGAAACGGTTTCCGATCGACTTTAACGCCCACGCAGGAGTTACCGACATCAGTATGTACAGCATAGGCAAAATCAACGGATGTGGCGCCCATGGGTAATTCAATAATTCGTCCATCAGGGGTAAATACGTAGATTTCCTCTGGAAATAGATCCGATTTTACATTCTCGATAAACTCAAACGAACTACCGGCACTTTGCTGCAGCTCAAGTAAGCTTTGCATCCAACGTCGTGCTTTCATTTGTGCAGTGGTACCACTGTCATCACCTGTTTGTTTATACAACCAATGTGCAGCAACACCTTTATCTGCCATTTGGTCCATATCAAAGGTACGAATTTGAATTTCTACAGGAATACCGTGAGGGCCAATTAATGAAGTATGTAATGATTGATAACCATTGGTTTTAGGGATCGCGATATAATCTTTAAAGCGTGCCTCGATTGGCTTAAATAAGTTATGAACTGCGCCCAAAGCGCGGTAACAGTCATCGTTTTTTTCATCTACGATTACGCGAAATGCGTAAATATCCATAACTTCGTTGAACATTAATTCTTTATTTAACATTTTTCGATAAATGGAATAAAGGTGTTTTTCTCGATCAATGACTTGGGCCTTAATGCCACTTTCATTTAGTCGAGCAGCAATTTCATCTTGAATGTTATTGATGATCTCTTTGCGATTACCACGCGCTTGTTTTACTGCTGATTTAAGTGCGCGTGAACGCATAGGGTAGAGGGCTTCAAAACCCAAAACCTCAAGTTCATTTTTGATGTCATGAATACCTAATCGATTAGCTATAGGTGCATAAATATCTAAGGTTTCACGGGCGATACGACGTCGCTTATCGGGTCTTAACGATTCGAGTGTACGCATGTTATGTGTACGATCTGCTAGCTTTATTAAAATGACACGAATATCTTGCACCATAGCAAGGATCATTTTACGAAAGTTTTCCGCCTGCATTTCTTCTTTGTTATCAAATTTGAGCTTATCGAGCTTACTTACACCTTCAACAAGTTCAGCAACGGTATGACCAAATAATTCGGCAAGTTCGTCTTTAGTTACCGGAGTATCTTCAATGACATCGTGGAGCAATGCTGACATTAATGTTTCATGATCAAGGTGCATTTTTGCCAAATTAATCGCAACAGCAACAGGGTGAGTGATATAGGGTTCGCCACTAGAGCGCATTTGACCTTCATGGGCATCTCTGGCGACATGATAAGCTTGCTTGAGTAAGTCGATTTGTACTTTTGACAAATAACTGGCAACGAGATCTTTTAAAGGCTCAAAAAGGTACACTCAAAATATCCTAAATGGTGGTTGAAAATACGACTCTGACTGAGTTTAGTATGCAATACCAATTGCACTACTTATTTGATTATCTTCAATTGGTCTAAATATCCAATTTCCGCGTTGCTTTCATTGCCAATAGCTATTGTACAATCAGCGTCTTGAAATTGAAGATTTATTCTCATTGAATTTTGGTCAATTAATTAATTCAATTAGTATTAAATTGATAGTTAACTTAAGGATACGTTGATTTATTGACAATGCCAATATTTTTGCACTCTGTGGCAAGAAATTTAAATAATAAAAAACGCGTAATAATGAGACATTAATTACGCGTTTATGTTGAACAACAAAGCTATATTTTTAACTTATTGCTCTTGACCACCAACGATCGCCGCAACAGCAGCTAGTTCAGCTGACTCCTGCTGCACTTGTGAGTGATGATCAGACGCATCCATAACTTCAGTAGTAATCAAACCAGCTTCAATTTCACGTAAAGCTAATACTGTTGGTTTGTCATTCTCTACTTCAACCAAAGGATCCTTACCACCCGTTGCAATTTGACGGGCACGACGAGATGCAATTAACACCAAGTCAAAACGATTACCGACTTTATCTACGGCATCTTCAACAGTTACGCGAGCCATTTGGTCACTCCAACAATTAAAATTTATAAAATAGTGGCGTAGTTTACTTGATTATTAAGGTAGTAAGCAAGCTACGGCTGTTATTTAAACGATATTAGTCTACTTTTTTAATCTGTATGTAATAAATCAATAAATAACTGCTGATGAAGTTCAACTTGTTGTCTACGTTTTAAGCGTTGATTATTGACGACTGTTGTTAGCTCTTTTAATGCCTGTTCAAAATCATCGTTAACGATGATGTAATCAAACTCTTGGTAATGTGAACATTCAGATTGTGCTTGTTTCATACGTGACTTGATAGTTTCGTCGCTGTCTTGGCCACGTTTATGTAAACGTTGTTCTAGTTCTGCTTTTGAAGGAGGAGCAATAAAAATGGTAGTTACTTCAGGCTTTTTCATACGAACTTGCTGCGCACCTTGCCAATCGATATCTAAAAATACATCTATGCCTTGTGCAAGTTGTTCATCAATGGCAACTTCTGAGGTTCCATAATAGTTATCAAAAACTTGTGCATGCTCATAAAAGGCATTTTTTTTAATCAGTTTTTGAAACTCTTCAACAGTAACAAAATGGTAATGCTGACCATTTACTTCTCCAGGACGAGGTGCACGGGTGGTATGTGATACGGAAACCTGCATAGGACGCGAAGATTTTTGTGCTAACAGTGCGTTAACTAAACTCGATTTACCAGCGCCACTGGGAGCTGAAAGAATAAATAAATTGCCGTGTGAAACCAAAACAAGTGCCTTTTAAATGATAAATTATTTTTTGATAATGAAGTTTACCAAAAAATAGGGATTATACCTTGTCTATAAAAAATTCATCAATGGCTAATTGTAGTTCATTAATCGAATGAACTAAAAATCTTGGATTATGTTGCTTTAGTGCTGTTACCGAATTATAACCCCAACTCACCGCTACAATCGCCAACTCACATTGATGTGCCGCAATAATGTCGCGTATTTCATCGCCTATATATAAAGTATTTTCTGCTGTTAGCTTTTGTTTTTTTATGGAGTGTTGTAAAGCGTGCCCCTTTCCTAGTAACTTTGCATTGCAGTGAATAAAGTCGAAAAAATTAAGTTTGTTGTTGAGTAAGAATTGCGTGATATTATTTTTTGAATTGGTTGTTACAATGCCTAGCTGATAGTTTTCTTTTAACTTAGCAAGTAATGGTGATAAATGCGGAAATGCTTGTATGTCGCTTATCCTTTGCGCTAATCGCCTTTTACCCTGATACAATATGTATGGGATTTTATACCAAGGGATCTGAAAGAAGTTGAGAACTTCCTTAGCTGATAATGTCTTTAAGTGCTGCATATCTTCAGTGGTTATACTGTTAAAATGATATTGCTCGGCGAGTTCATTCATTATGATGAAGTTAATCTCTAAGGTATCAGCCAAGGTGCCATCAAAGTCCAATATTATTGTTTTTTTACGACTACTCATATCTTTACCTAACAATCTCAATGTCGGTTGAAAAATTGAATATTTTACCGAGCAAAATAAACATTACCCAACAAACGGCACCAAAAAAGATATAACCACTGAAACCTAATACTGGCATTTCAAAAATTAAAAAGTCGTGAATATAAGGTAAATTATATTTCCAATAATTAGGGTTGTTTGGAGAACTCCAATAATTCCACATTTCCCAGAAAAAGCCATTAAATATTGTAGCCAGTCCCATCAATAGGAAATGACTCCAATTCCCACTTTTAATCGGTGAAAATGGTGTCCATATTTTCAATAAACTTAAACAGATACTGATTAAAATTAATGGCCCTAGCCACACCATCCAAAAGAATATGTCGTACCAGATGCTGGTGATCACACAAATGATCACGCCACTCAAACCAGTGATTATTTTTTGGCTAAATGACAAATTGATATTAGGACCTGCGCTGTATTTATCAGCAAATACGGGGATTGTTTTTAATAGGTTGTACCAGATAAATAAAGAAGGCCAGATAGTGCTAAAAGTGAGTGCTGACCAAACATAAGTGAATGGGCTTGCGATTAAGTTAAGGTCGGGATAATACCAATTTTGTAAAACAAAAAAGTTTAAATATTCAAAATAATACCAGCCAAATATTGAAGTTATTGCGGCAATAATTAACGTTTTAGGGTAGTTAGATACAAAGGAAATCCCATGATTTCTTCTAAACAAAATACCATCAAGAAAAAGGATGAACCCCCACCATAAAGGAACAAAAGTATAATATAAAGCAGCACCAAAAACGGCGAATTGTCCCCACATGATCAGCCAGCAACTAAACGAAATAGCAGCGCCAAGCCAAAACCAGAAGGGGAATGACGTTGTGTTGTTTGACTGCTTTTGAGTCGGCTTATTCTTTTGACTTTGTTTTTTAAAACCAAAAAAATGAGGAAATAATAGAAAAGAAAAAATACCAATAAACATCAGGGATAATACTATGAAAATGCGACCATCAAAATCAGGCCTGTTCATTTCTGTTGTTGCAAGTATCGAAAACTTTGGAGGTAAACCACCCCAAGCAATATAACCACCGAGTAGTGGCAATAGTATAATGGCGATTAAAGTGAAAACTAAGATTAATTTTTTTTGTAATGGTTTCATATATCACAGTCTACTTTACCAAACCTTCGGTCACGTTGACCAAAGGAACTGATTGCTTGCGCAAATTCTTCAATAGTAAAGTCTGGCCACTGGGTTTGAGTGAAGTAATATTCGGCATAGGCTGCTTGCCAAATCATAAAATTACTTAGTCGTTGTTCACCACTGGTACGGATCATTAAATCAACAGTAGGTAAGTCAGTGGTATCTAAGTGTTGTTGTAAGTCATCACTTTGGATGTTAGTAAAATCATAGTGTTGTTTTGCTAATTTTTTGATACTTCTTAGAATGTCATCTTGACCACCGTAGTTAACGGCCAATACAAGCTTCATGCCTTTATTGCTTACAGAAAGTTTTTCAGCATTCTTCATTAAAAAACGCGTTTTGGTTGATAGTTTTGAACGGTCACCAATCACTCTGAAATGTACACCTCTTTTAAGAAAAGCTAAGATTTCAGATTCTAAATAGCTATTCAAAATAGCCATAATACTTAAGACTTCGTCATCAGGGCGCAACCAATTCTCTGTAGAGAAGGCAAAGAGTGAGAGCACCTTGATGTCCAAATTTATTGCTTCATGAATTATGTCCATGCATATTTTTGCACCCGCTTTATGGCCCTCATTGCGATTCAAATTTTGATTTGAAGCCCAGCGGCCATTGCCATCCATAATCAAGCCGACATGATACGGTTTTTTCATTTAATGCTTTCCATTTTTTTATATCACTTGGCATTAGCTATTTGTTTTTTGATTTGATATTTTAGCATTTTTGAAGTTTAGGTATAAGTACAAAGTCATGAATTCCATATTATCTTCAGATGATCATAATAAAAATCTAAATGACCCATATATTTATTTATTGTCATCACAAGCAGAATATCAACAGGCAAAAGCTGTAGGTTTTTTAGTACGTGATTCACTAACAAGTGAAGGTTTTATCCATGCAGCACCAAATAATCAGTTGACCCGGCTAGCCAATAAATATCATAAAAACACCCAACATCCTCTCATTATTAGCGTTGATAAAAAATTAATTGAGGCCGAAGTTAAATGGGAAGCTGCTACTGGTGGTTTATATCCTCATATTTATGGGACGTTAAATATGGATGCGGTTGTTGATACACAATTGATAAATGTAAATGCTGAAGGAGTCTTTGAACTTTAGTCATTTTAAAATTGTGTAGCATAAATAAAAAACCCGTGATGCATAACATTACGGGTTTTTATTGGTGCGATGATTGTTATTATCTAAAAATTTATAATATTTTCGCGATTGATTGTGCTAAATAATCAACATTGCTATTGGCAATACCGGCAATACTCATACGACTTGAACCAACCATATAAATGCTGTATTCGTCTTGAAGCTGCTGCACTTGCTCAGGTGTTATACCTAAGAAAGAGAACATCCCACTTTGACGTGCAACAAAGCTAAAATCGCGAGTTACGCCATTTTCTATCAATTTATCAACTAATAGCTGACGATTGCCATTAATGCGGTCACGCATTACTTTTAATTCACTATGCCACTGAGTACGTAGTTCATCAGAACTCAAAATGGTTTCAACCAACGCTGCGCCATGAGCTGGCGGCATTGAATAAATACCTCGAACTACAGACAGTAATACTGATGTAGCAATATCTGCGCCTGCTGGTGTTTCACCAATAATCGTACAGCCGCCAATACGTTCACGATATAAACCGAAGTTTTTAGAGCAAGAACTACATACAATCATTTCTTTGACGTTTTCAGCCATTAAACGTAAGCCAAAAGCATCTTCATCTAAACCTGTACCAAATCCTTGATAAGCCATATCAACCAGTGGTAAAAAGCCAACTGTTTTAGCAACATCAACAACTTGCTGCCATTGTTCGTTGTTTAAGTCCATGCCACTAGGGTTATGACAACAGGCATGTAATAACACCGCATCGTCACTGCTGACTTTTTTCAATGCATCCAACATACCGTCAAAATCAAGAGTTTTATTTTCGTAATCGTAATACGGGTAGGTCTTAACTGTTAAACCAGCCGCTTCAAATAAGCTAGTATGGTTAGCCCATGTTGGGTTACTCACCCATATCGTAGCACCAGCTTTGCATGATTTGATAAATTCTGCGGCAACACGTAACGAACCAGTACCACCTGGGGTGGAAATGGTACGAGCACGGTTTTCGATTAATACTTTGTGATGACCAAAAATGAGTTTAGCCATTTCGTCATTGAACAATGGCGAGCCAGTTGGGCCAATATATACTTTGCTATCTTCGGTATCATTGCGATGTTTTTCAGCAGTTTTAACACAATCTAATACAGCTGTGTGTCCAGCTTCATTTTTATACACACCAACACCCAAATCAATTTTTTTCGGGTTTGAATCTTCACGATACTTAGCCAATAAACCTAAAATAGGATCGGCAGGCAAAGCCTTTAAGCTACCAAACATGTCTCTATTTACCTTATTACAATTAGCGGGATTCTATTCATCTATACGCCGTCGTAAAATGAAAGATTAAAATGCCCTAAGATTGAAGCGCAAGCATAGCGGCAATACGGGTAAAGTTAAAGTTTTTGTTGGAATAAATCGGAGAAGATTTATACCGATTGGTACTATTAAAGAACGAGATTTTAATTATCAATTTTTATAGAAGCATCTGCGATAACGCTGTTTCATTATCGCAGACAAATTGTGAGTTTTTTTGTTATAACGTGTTGCTAATTGCGGCGAAAAGACCAATGATCCCGCCAAAAACACCACCCCATACAACTAACCAGCCTAAATGTTTTCGGATCATGGTTTGAATAATTTCTTTAACGAGTTGCGGGGTTAACTCATTTAAGCGTTTTTCAATAATATCACTGACTTTATCACGCATGCCTGCCATTACTGTAGGCTGCTCTAATTCATTACGTAATAGCTCATTAAATTCATCACTTTGAGAAATATTACCAACCGTACTTTTCATTTTCTCAATAAAGGGTTCACGTAACGGCTGTAATGCTTCACTACCACCTACCATGGCTAACATGCCACCAAAAGAAGAGTTTTCGATCACTTCAACCAAATCATCAAATGCAGGCGACAGGTCAACTTTATCTATGATGGGGGTTAAATCAATTGTTGATGCTGCACCCGAGTTACCTGATAAAAAACGGTCAATATTTTCTTCAGTGAAAAACTGGTCCATCATTAGTGAACGAATACCTAATTTAAAATCTTCAAATCGTGCGGGAATAACCCCTGAGCCATAGAGTCCAGGGACTTTTTCAAAAAGCATGTGCACCGCTAGCCAATTGGTTACAGCTCCAGATAATGCAAATATACCAATAGTGAAAAGAATATGATGGTTAAGGGTATATCCAACTAAAGTAGCGATTAATGCAAGTAGGTTAGTAATAAGGCTCTTGTTCACTGAAACTCCAAAAGTAGTAGCTAAGGTCATATTTTTTGTTATGTTATCAATCAATATAGGAGTGATCCAATATAATGCTCGTTAAAAAACTATATCAACGAGTACTTTGTGGTGTAATTGGTTAAATATAAGCTATGTTAAGTCATTTTCTAACTTACTGAAATTGAATATAATTGGCATAACCAATAACAATAGAAATAGAGAAAGTAATAATGAAACTAGCGACATCAGTACTACATATCTTCGCTGTAGTATGCCTTTTATTGATTAGCGCTTGTAATGCTGAAACTCAATGGCGCGTTCTTAAACCCGAAAATACAGTGTTAATGACTTTACCTCACGGAAAAGTGGTTATTGAATTGGCTCCACAGTTTTCACCGAAGCATGTTCAACAGTTTTCAACATTGATAAAAGACGGTCACTATGATGGTAATAAGTTTTACCGTGTTATTGATGGTTTTGTTGCTCAAGGAGGACCAGAGGACGGCAGTATTAAAGATAAATCTGTGCCACTATTAGCAATTGAAGGTGAATGGAAAACAGATAAAAATTGGTCATTCACTAAGGTACAAGATAACGATCTCTTTGCTGAGCAAACAGGCTTCAAAAATGGATTTGCAATGGGTTATAACCCTAGTGAAAAAGCAGCATGGTTAGTACATTGCCCGGGTACCATCGCCATGGCAAGGGGGAATGAAGCGGACTCAGCGTCAAGCCATTTTTATATTCCTAACGGTCAAGCCTTACGTTACTTGGATCGAATTATGACTGTATTTGGGCGAGTAGTCTTTGGTATGGAGCATATACAGGCACTCAAAAGAACATCGGTTATTGAAGGGCAACCCGCTGTTGATTCTCGAGATTTCACAGCGATGATTCGTATGGAAATGATGAGTGATGTACCTAAAAATCAACAGATTATCATTGAGATAGAAAATACAGAAGACGCGGCCTTTACCCAAAGATTAGTAAAACATCGCAAGCGTGAAAATCCATTTTTCTATAAAAAGCCTTTACCGGTATTAGATATTTGCCAAGTGCCACTTAAAGCACGCCTAATTAAATAACTTTGTTTGGATACGTATTATGAGCGCAGCGCTACAAGGAATTAAAGTTCTAGATTTAAGTCGCATTTTGGCCGGCCCTTGGGCCAGTCAAATGTTGGCCGATCTTGGTGCTGAGGTGGTTAAAGTTGAGCGGCCTAATCATGGGGATGATACGCGTTTTTGGGGGCCTCCATTTGTTAAAAATCCGACGGATAAACAGCCACCTCAAGCGGCCTATTTTCATAGTGCTAACCGCAATAAACAAGCCATTGCCATTGATATTAGGCATGATGAAGGGCAACGACTGATTCGTGATTTAGTCTTACAGGCTGATGTTTTTATTGAAAACTACAAAGTAGGTGGCCTTAAAAAGTATGGCCTTGATTATGATAGTTTAAAAACAATTAATCCTAAATTGATATATTGTTCTATTACAGGATTTGGTCAAAATGGTCCTTCTGCTCATCGCGCAGGATATGATGCCATGATTCAAGCTGAAGGTGGCTTAATGAGTTTAACAGGTGAAGCTCATGGTTCACCGATGAAAGTTGGTGTGGCTGTTGTTGATATTATGACAGGTCTTTATAGTTGCAATGCTATTTTGGCTGCATTGATGGCAAGAACTCATACACATGCCGGACAATATATTGATATCGCCTTATTAGATGTTCAAGTTGCAACGTTGGCAAATCAAGGCATGAACTATCTAACAACCAAAGCATTGCCAAATAGATATGGAAATGAGCATCCTAATATCGTTCCCTATCAAATTTTTGCTACCCAAGACGGTAATATTTTACTTGCTGTTGGCAACGACGGACAGTTTGAAAAATTTTGCCAATTGATCAAACGACAAGAATTAGCACAAGATAAAAAATTTAGTCTTAATGAGCAACGTGTCATCCATAGAAAGCAACTTATTCCAATACTTGCCGTTGAGTTAGCAAGTAAAACAACAAAGTGGTGGTTAGCTGAACTGGAGAAATCATCAATACCTTGTGGTGCGGTGAATACACTTGAACAAGTTTTTACGCATCCTCAAATAAAGCATCGAGGGCTGGTAAAACAGCTACCAGATAAAGATGGCGAGTTGATTGATACCATTGCCAACCCGATTAATTTATCTGCTACTCCCGTTAACTATCGCAGTGCTTCTCCAGAACTAGGAGAGCATACCGTTGAGATACTCAGCAAACAGTTAAGCTATACTACAGAGAAGATTGATGAACTCTTTTTGCAAGGTATTATTCAGTGATAAAATGAAATACAAGATGAAGAAAACTATAATTTATAGCAAATATTGGTAATATCTAAAATACGTTCACCTTCTGGTGTTTGTACAACCACTTCATCGCCAATATGTTTACCTAATAATGCTCGAGCTACGGGAGAGTCGATACTTATTTCACCTTTTTTGATATCCCACTCGTCAGGACCAACCAATCGATAAATAACTTCCTGATCTTCTTCATCACTTAAGGTGACCCATGCGCCGAAGAAAACCCGTCCTTCTTGTTGAGGATCAGGGTAAACAATATTTAATTCTTCTGTTCGTTTTACTAAAAATCGAACTCGTCGGTCAATTTCACGTAATCTTTTTTTGCCATAGATATATTCAGCATTCTCACTACGGTCGCCTTGTGCTGCGGCTTCCGATACTGAACGCGTGATTTTAGGTCGTTCATCTTTCCAGAGGTATTTAAGTTCTTTATCGAGAACATCCCAACCTTCGCGCGTAATGTAATTTGAACGTTTCATTTAATTCGTGTGCAGCCATAACATAAAAATTATAAGAACATAAGCTTAACACAATGTCACTTAAGGCTGATAAATGAAGATAGTTGTATTGCGCTCAAACAACGACTCAATATTTTCGAATATTGTAGCTGAGTAATACCATCGTCCTTTTATCACCTATTGAGCATACAATAGCCATGAAAAAATTGTTTCCAGAGCATAACTACATCGACATCAGATAACTGTTTTCTATGCTCAAAACTTTGTCCTGTTACGTCACCTTAACCACACAAAAAAGCCCTACGTACACAGCGACAAATGCAGTGCTAATAGGGCGTTCCTGTTAAACAGACTTGTTCTTTATGATGGCGAGTCATTGTGTTTCTCGTTATTGCTGAAAAATAAACATCAAACAATAAACTGAGTGCAGACAGCTATTAATAATTAATTAACCTTAAAGAAGTCCCTTTGTTTTTAATTTATTTAACTTTAATAAATATTGGGTTGCTATAAAACCACAGGTCACGCCATGGGTTTTCACCCGCTATGTCCAAGGCTGGTTCTAGCTCATCGCCATTTGTACCGCGAACTCGAATATAGCTATCTTCTGTAACTTGGTCGATGGTAAAAGAAATGACTGAATATTCTTGTTCCTTGTGCCACGTTGACTTGTTATAACGCGCAGCCACCTGAGTTGTAGGATTACTATCAATATTTTTATTTCCCAAGCGTCCGGTAACCTCGCCAGTAATGATATCAACTCTATTGACCATTGGATTTTCAAAGCGTGCATTTTGGCTTTGTGGATCTAAAAATTTTACTTCAATGGAAATTTTTTCTCCTTTTACCACTTCAATAGTATCGCCAATTGCTGCGCTAAACGTATTATTTGCATTTTTTACCGAAACATACAGTTCACTGATCAAGTCACCCGTAGTAACAAAAACATGTCCACTGCGAAAGTTATGCATTATTTCATCATAATTCTTCTCAGAATAAACATAAGTTTTTGCAAATTCGCCTGGCCAAAAATCATCACCGCCTTCGCTATAATGCACATGGCTATCAGACGATGAAGTCAGCCACCAATGACGACCTTCTCCTAACATACTATCCCAGAATCCGCCCAACTTAGCCGTCATCTGGTCAAAACCACCCATGGTTGGATGATTACTGTAGCCGCCTCGAATACCTGCCACTTTTAGACTACCATCAGTATTCAAAGCACTGGCTTGGTGTCCTGGTGAGCCCTCCATACCTATCGCAACTTCTGGAGCCGTATCGTTCCAGTTTCTCAATTCTGTTGGTGTAACCGCAGTATATTTTCCTAGACCTTGTGCCGAACGACCTGGGTGATTAACTATAACAATAGGCTGATGTTCTAATGCTCGCATAGCCGTTAATGCTTCGAGCATTTTCTCTTCAGTATCCCTTTTTGGATCTTTAGGATAAGCCTCGTCCTTCGCATAATTTTTTTCAATTTGGTAGAGAAGCTGTGCTTCATCATGGGTATGAGGCATGATGATACTGCTATGTTTAGCACCAGGTGTGTCTAACTCTAAGCCATAGAATTGAATGATATTGGGTACTGCCTTTCGAGAGGATAGTAGGTCAGGATAAGCTTGTTCCAAGTTCACTTTACTGTGATTAGGGCCACCGTGATCTGTGGTAACCATCCAACTTAAACCATGATGATAAGCCATTTGTGCGTTCATCGCCGTTGAGTAAATCGCATCACCGGCAATAATCGCTTTTGGTGGAGTTACACTTTTATCCCAGCCAACACTATAGCGACTATGAATATGGTGATCTCCTGCCAACCAAGATTTCTTATTAATACTTTTATGTTTATCGTGATTTTGTTTTTCGTCACTATGGCCGTGTGTTTGTGCCGTAGTTGCCTTGTGTGATGCAAAATGTCCATTTGTACAAGCAGCAAGTAATGAGACGGCAATCAGTGGGCTAATGATCTTATAAGTAAACTTCATCGTTCTTCCTAATTTAAAATATTCCAGTAAGCGTAAATCATCATCAAAACCTATTAATGAGATATTATTTTTTTACTTGGCTTGCCATACTCTAGCCAAGCAATTTATTTATGCTTGGCTACATAATTCCTAATTGTTATGCGGTAAAAAGGGAGACGTAACATCATATACAAGTAGTTTACTAGTCGCGCCATTATCTGGCATATAGTAAACTCGTAATATATTTAGATCTTGATTCTCTTTTGTTCCTTCTGCCCAAAATGGGTTTGCTGCAACCGTCATCTCAGCATTATTCAAACTCAGTTGCTTATCCCAATATTGAGCTACAGGCACAACATGATGAGTTAATGGTTGCTTATTACTAATATCAATCAATTCCAAACCACCCAAGGCAATGGTGCCAGTAGGCGTATTGTATTTTTGTAAGCCACTGCAAAGCATATAGTTGATGCCGTTATACTGACAGTCTTGGTAATCAATATAATGGCTGGTATTGGCTGACCAATTTTCACTTGTTACCTTCCCTGATCCACTTTCATCAAAATTTATCTGCCATTGATAAATACGGCGACCACCCCAACTTGTGCCAACAAATACATTACGATCTGTATTGTGAATGATGTTGCCAATATGATCGTTTACACGAAAGGATAATGTTGCCGCCATGGTCTTGGGATCGACGCGATAGATATCAGATGCACTATTAGGACGATATTCAGCCACTGATACCCAAATATACTTGCCATCAAAATCAATGCCTCCTGGGTGGAAAGCATCTCCATTTGTCAATTCAACTTTATCTAAAAGTTTACCTTTACTATTAAATTTGAATAACCAACCACGACCTTTACCTGTAGTACGTGTTAACGAAAAATCCCATAAAGCATCGGTCTTTGCGTAAGTTTCAGTGGGTAGCAATTTTTCAACAGCCGAAACATAAAATATATCACCAATTTTTACCATGCCTTGTGTATGGTAGGCCTGAAAATCAATGTCGATAACGTCAGTTAATTGCCAATGACTAGACTTGGTTAATAATTTAAAGGCAGCTGTGGTGTTATCGTCTGCTGCTGTAACCTTGCTAACATCAATATTTTGGCATGCACTTACTATTAATAATAATGACGATGAAAATACAACTTTTAAAAAACATCTCATATTGTGAAGTATGTAAAACATTATTAGTCCTATTTAGGGCGTGTTGACCTTTTGCGTTTGTTTTTGCAGCAAGTTAATGAATTTTTATACAAGACAGAGCCTATGTAGTGTGGTTATTCCACATAAAAAGGTAATAACGCCGTAGAAATATTCATTAACTTACTGCCCGAAGGGTTCAACTCAGTAAACTCTGCTCTTTGTTACTCATCTATTCCATAGAATAACTATGCTACTTTCTTCGTGCCGCGATCAGAATTTACTGAGTTGAACAAAATTCATACGCGAAAGGTCAACACACCCTATTCTATTGCGCCAATACTATGTAGAAAATTAGGGTAATTGCCGATATAACAAATCCCGCGTGTTTTGCATATTTCCAAGGAGTAATATCAACATCATGGCTATAATTTTGAACATATACTTTTTCTGCCGGATAAAATTTACTGACAATAAGCATGACTACAACCGTTAAGACAAATACAAAAGCAAGCATATGTAAAAAGTGTATTGGGTCTGGGGTATTGAATAATGTCATCAGAAACTGTTGGATCTCAGCATCAAACGTTGTTGTCAGCAAATAAAACGCGATAGGACCGCCAATCAAGCCAATTTTTGCGGCTTTAGCGGAGACATTTTTAGTTAGGAAACCAAGTAAAATAACTGCCAACATCGGGCCAAAAAAAGTTGCGTTAATTTTTTGTAAATAATTATAAAGACTGCCATCAGTGTTGATTAATGGAGCTGCTACCATGGCCAAGAGTGCTAAAACAATACTGATCACCCGACCAGAAAAAACCATTTGTTTACCCGTGGCCTCTTTATTAAATAAGGTCATATAGATCCCTTGACTAAAAAGAGTCGCGGAGGAATTCAAAACACTATTAAAGGTACTCAACACCGCACCAACCATAACGGCTGCAAAAAAGCCGACAAATACTGTTGGTAAGACGGTTTTAACCAGCATTGGATAAGCCATCAGATAATCACCGGGACCCAAGGTATCTTTGAACATATGATAAGCAATAACCCCGGGTAAAACGATGATAAAGGGCCCTAAAAGTTTAAAGCCTGCTGCAATAAGAACACCTTTCTGGCCTTCTTTAAGGTTTTTGGCACCAAGCGCTCTTTGGATAATTGATTGGTTAGTACACCAAAAGAATATTTGATTAACGATCATGCCAGTAAATAATACGCCAAAAGGCAAAAACGAACCGGGTTCATCACCGGTAATATCAAACTTGTCATGTTCCTCTGTAAAAACTTCAGAGAAACCAGCAAGCATATCGCCATCGCCAACATACATTAGCGCAAGCACAGGAACCAACAAACCGACGATTAAAAAACCTAAACCATTAATGGTATCCGAAATAGCAACGGCTTTAAGGCCACCAAAAATCGCATAAAGTGAACCTAATGTACCTATTCCCCACACCAACAACCAAGTTGACTGCGTTTTAGTCAGATTGAGATTTTCCGATACGTCAAACAAACTCTCAATTCCCGTCGCTCCAAAAAGCAATACTACGGGTAAAATAGCGACAATGTAGGAAAATAAGAATAATAGCGTAGCAATGATACGAGTTGAGTCGTCGTATCGTTCTGATAAATATTGAGGAATAGTGACAAAGCCACTTTTAAGATATTTAGGTAAAAAATACAGCGCCGTTAATACCATAGCCAATGCAGCGGTTGTTTCCCAAGCCATTACAGCAATGGTATGTTTGAAAGCATCGCCATTCAAGCCAATCAAATGTTCTGTAGAAAGGTTAGTTAACATCAAGGAGCCGGCAATGACCCATGCCGTCAGGCTTCGTCCACCAAGGAAGTAAGCATCTGCCGATGTCATTTTATCGTTTCTGGTCATCATATAAGAGATGACTGCCACCAGCGCAGTAAACGCAACAAACGAAAATATCGCTATACCCATCTTATTCTCTCTTTAATTATTGTTATATTTGTGAATGTTATGATTAGCCAGCGAAAAATACTGGTTGACCCCATGCGTAATATTCTTCATATCCTCCAATTACAGCGCGGGTAAAAGTAATTCGTACTCGTAAATATTTCAATGGGCTAGTTACTTTATAACTTGCCTTATCAGAATTTATAGAACTTAAAACTGCCCCTTCTGAACCGATAAATTCAATACGATAACCTTCTTTTGCCTGTTTAACGAATTTTCCACGCAAGATAGCTGAACTCAAGGTACTAGCCGTTGCCAATGTATCAACTACAACCGAATATGTACTCGTATCACGTTCTATGCTTGACAGAGTAACGCCGTTGCTAGAATAAAAGTCGCCATTGAGCATAGCTTCCGTAATAGCTGCTGGCGTTAATTTACTTGCCTTAACCATAACCCAACCGCGGCCAGGATTAGATTTTTCAGCGGAGATCGTCTTAAACTGATGGGCATCATCTGAAGATACACCATATATTTTCATATCATGAGTTAATAATTCATCCCAGATAACTTCGGTTGATATATGGTCTTTATCACCATAGTTGTTAACTGTTGGGTGACCATTGTATAACTCAAACATATGCAGTTTATCTGTTTCTAGGATATCATCACTGGTAACCGCATATCGAAAGTTAGGGTGATTAAGAATTGGTGCTCCGCCTAAGCGATGAGTACCATCAATATGATGCTGGATTTCTTGGCTAATACTTGCGTGTTTTGAGTCGACTTGCCAATCCACTTTCCCCTTAATGTTCATTGCTGTTGTATGGACATTACGTTGCTCACCGGTAACTTCTTGACCGGGAATAAGAATGAAATCCTTTCGTTTAATCTTTGGGAGGTGAACAGTCAAAGGGTCAATGAATTTATTGTGCTCACTTAAAATCAAAAAGTTATAACCATGATCTAGGTACCATTTGGCAACGTTATCGGGTGTTGTATCAGCATGACCACTCAATGTAGTATGCACATGAGTATTCCCCTTGAACCATTTTGAATTTTTCATAACATTAGCTTGGTTTTGTGCACATCCTGATATAATGCAAAGAATACTAAAGGCAAATAATATTTTGTTAAAAACAAGACCATATCTCATATGCGTTTCAAAACCTTCTAGAAGTAAATACTACACAACTCTACGACAAATTAATTCCACAAACAAGTTAAATGGAATATTTATTCTGTATTAATAAGTGTTAAATGTTAAGTTACTCTTTAACAGGATATTATTTTTAAAATAAAATATTAATAAATGGAATTTTTTATGTTTAAATATAGAAAAAATATTCTATCACGATAAAATACGGAATTACTCACTGCAAAGGATCTTCATGAACAATACGACTCTACAGGACTATGAATCACTTAGAAGTGAGATAACGTCTCGACGCGACTCTTTAAGTAAAAGGCTCCGCCAGATTGCTATTTTTGCGCTTGACCACCCTACAGATATGGCATTAGAAACAATTGCAGTGATATCAAAACGAGCAGAAGTGCAACCCTCGGCCCTTATACGTTTCGCTAAAACTTTTGGGTATATCGGCTTTAGTGAAATGCAAAAAGCCTTTCAAAGTCGAGTAGTAGAACGTTCGGCCAGCTATAAAGAACGTGTTCGTGCGGTTGATCGTAATACTGTAAATGACAACACTGCTAAACAAAACATGTCCTATTCGTTGCTAAAACAATATTGCAATTCGAACATTCTCTCGTTAGAAGCTTTGCTTGACGGCGCGATACCAGAAGACCTCAAAACGGCCAGTACGTTATTAGAACAAGCTGATAATATTTTCATTATGGCTCAAAGGCGCTCATATCCCGTTGCTACCTATTTAAACTATGCGCTTAATCAAGTTGAGTGTCGTGCCCACTTACTTGACGATGTTGGTGGTATGTTAATTGATAAAGCAAAAGCAATGCGCGAAAAAGACGTACTTATTGCGATAACCTTTCCGCCATACTCAGCCGATACAGCAGAAATTGTCGCATTAGCAAAAGAGAAAAATAGTTCAATTATCGTTATTTCCGACAATGCATTGAATTCAACATCTAATGTTGCTGATGTTTGTATTGAAGTGCATGATGCTGAAGTACATTCTTTTCGATCATTGTCTGCCACCATGTGTGTTGCTCAAACCTTGGCTACTTCGTTGGCATTTAAGGACGAAAATAAAGGTGATTAAAGAGGCCAGAATTTATCTGGCTGTTAGACCAAACTGTGGCTACTTATTATAATGAGTAGTCTTTTTATTTGTGCCGTCTAGTAAAACTAATAACCTAAGTAATACAATTTTCCTTAGAATCGTTCAAGGAACACTTTAAGATCAGTCATTTAATACTGGCTTTACCTTCAATGTGCCACTCCACATGAATAGATGGGATTTCAATAATATCATCCACACTTTATTGAACTATCTAGAGGACTAGAGATTCTACAAATTTGGCCTTTTAGCGTTTGAGCTATGGTTCTGTAACAGTTTTTGACGAAAGAACTCGCGCTTTACTTCTAGCTCTTTTTTTTCTTTGTTCTTTTTTACTCGCTAAAACTACAGTATTAATAAACTCTGCTGATTTTTTGGTGGGATTATAAGCAACCTCAATAATTTTACCGTTGCACTCGATAATATCGCCGTTTCGAATTTTTTTACGCTTCTGAACTACAGCTTCATTATTTACTAAAACCTTACCTTCACTGATCATGGTTTTAGCTTCGCCGCCACCGCCAACCATATTGGCTATTTTGAGCAATTTACAAAGTTCTATAGGTTCAACACAAATGTCGATAATTGAGTGTTCAGACATGAAATACGCCAAATGATTTTAAATAATAATATGGTTAGATTCTAACATATACCCAAACTACTTGAAAATACAGCTTCAGAGCTAAGCTAGGATATCAGAGCAAGGCGTAATATGAATATAATGGTTATTCCCTTATAAAATATTACAACGCCGCACTGATCTTCTAACTTAGCTCCCTTCGGGCAAGGTGATAAATAGTCATCTCCGGCGTTACTGATTTTGACAATGGAATAACCATTCTCTGTAATCAATGCCTTGTATATGGCTCTTTACCGCCTTGCTGAATCCTGCATATTCAAGTGGTTTGGGTATATATAAGGACACTTTATAATGCTGATCTTGCAAGAGCAGACTTATCAATTCTGATGTTTACTCAATTTGATTGGCTTCTGCGCTACCCAAACAGTTAGTCACGAAGCTGCATTGGTATGGCTTCAAAGTGCGCAAA